>Ga0207753_1000094_pt1 | contig 34896 bp, 34 predicted proteins | sample PonA233FremontCA_2_FD_187273 | JGI IMG/M metagenome (GOLD analysis project Ga0207753, IMG submission 187273) | Salt pond sediment microbial community from Fremont, CA, USA - Pond A23 Sediment 3 (SPAdes) | ecosystem: Environmental > Aquatic > Non-marine Saline and Alkaline > Saline | place: USA... | reverse complement strand
GTAGGCGTCTGCCACCTCGTCGAACGCAACGGTCCGATCGACGACCGGCTCGATCTCGTTGACGTCGATCGCGGCGTTCATGTCCCGGAACGAGTCCATCGGGTGCTCGATGTCGCCCACGTAGATGCCGTGCAGGTGCCCGCGGCGCTGCATGAGCGGATAGGGGCTCGGGTTTTCGTCGGCCTCGGTGAGGACGCCGATCAGCCCGATCTTGCCCTCCGGCGCCACCGCCTGGAGGGAGCGCTCCAGGGTGCCGGCGCCCCCGACCTCCACGACGCAGTCCGCCCCGCGGCCGCCGGTTGCGTCGAGGACGGCCTCGTGCCAGTCGGGCGTGCTGTCGTAGTTGATCGTCGCGTCGGCCCCGAGGGCGCGGGCCCGCTCCCGCTTCTCGTCGCGGGAGGAGGTGATGAGCACGCGGGCCCCGGCCGCCTTTGCGAAGCGCAGCGCGAAGGTCGACACCCCGCCCGTGCCCAGCGTGAGGACCGTCTGCCCCGGCTGCACGGGCCGCCCCGCCCCGAAGAGCGTGTGCCAGGCCGTCTGGGCCGCACAGGGGAGCGTGGCCGCCGCCGTCAGCGACAGCGAGTCGGGGACGGCGACGAGGCCGTTCTCGTGGAAGACCTTCTGCTCGGCGAGGGTGCCGTCGAGGGGCAGGCCGAGGGCCTTGCGGTCGGCCGAGGGCGGATCGTCCACCGGCACCTGCGAGAAGGTGTTCGTCACGCGGTCGCCCACCTCGAACCGCGTCCCCCCCTCGCCCACGGCGTCCACCACCCCGGCGCCGTCCGACAGGGGCACCACCGTCGTGCCGGGCGCGCTGCCGGGGTACCCGCCCCGGGCCACCGACAGGTCGCGGTAGTTGAGGGAGGCCGCCGCCATCTTCACCCGCACCTGGCCGGGCCCCGGCTCCGGCTCAGGCCGGTCCACTGCGCGAAAGGCGTCGAACGAGTCGCTGCCGATGTCAAGTTCAATGGCCTTCATGGGATACGGGGAATGGGTCCGGAGGAAACATCGCCGTTTTGGAATGGTCGGTCCATTTGGGTCGTTTCGGGCGGCCGGCGCCTGCGGGCGGAACTGATCGGCTCTTGACGGAGCGGGGCCGTCCGCGTCGGAATCCTTTTGCCGCGCTCTCGTGTATAGGGGGTCGGTGGCCTCGAGTGCATACGCCACCGCGCACCCCGAACCGCTTCCTAGCGACTTTCCGTCCCCATGCCTGGCACGCCCGAAAACACCAAGAAGGACGACGAGCGGGAGCTCAACTTCTGGGAGAATCTCTACTTCCCGGAGCTCTTCAAGGGCCTCGGCTTTTCGTTCAGCAAGATCGTCGACGAGCCGACCTACACGTTCGAGTACCCCGAGGAGCAGTGGTACCCCCCCGACAGCTACCGCGGGCGGCCGGTGCTCGTGGAGGAGGAGGGCCGGCCCCGGTGCGTGTCCTGCAACCTGTGTGCGCGGGCCTGCCCGCCCCTGGCCATCTCCATGCAGTCGAAGGAGGTGAACAACGTGAAGGAGCGGGAGCCGGAGTGGTTCGAGATCAACATGCTCCGCTGCATCTACTGCGGCTTCTGCGAGGAGGTGTGTCCCGAGGAGGCCATCGTCATGTCGAAGGAGCACGACCTCACGTTCCAGAGTCGCGACGAGGCGGTCTTCGACCTCGAAGACCTGCTGCGGCCCACCGAGCAGGTCCAGGACCGGCTCGACTACCTCGATCAGTACAAGAACAAGCAGTTTGGGCAGCAGTGGGAGTTTCAGAAAGACAACAACCTCCACAGCGTGAAGGATCAGCACTTTCTGGACTGGCTCGCCGAAGAGGGGATGGACGAGTTGGACACCACCCACCAGCGTGAAGAGCGCATGGCCACGGACGGCGAGCAGGACTGGGGCGCCGAGCGACAGGGGCCGCCGCAGACCCAGCACGCCGCGGAATGAACGGGCACCGGGCGCCGCGGCGGGGATCGCCGGGGCAGGGATCGCCCGCCCCGGCCTCTCTGCATTCTCGCTCCCCCTCCAACACGCACACACGTCGCCACACAGATGGAAGAGACAATCGACATCGACCAGGCCCGGGCCGACGACCCGGAAGCGCTGCGGGAGGCGCTGATCGACCAGTTCGGCTACCTCGTCGACGAGATTACGGCGCTCCGGACGGTCGTGGACAGCCTGCCCGACGCGATCCTTAACGGCCGTCCCGAGCCTGGGGCCCTCTCGATGAAAGAGCTGTACGGGGCCATCGCCACGCTTGACGCAGAAATCCGGCAGGCGCGCGTCGACCGAATTGTGGACGAGGAGGGGCCCTCGCTCTCGCCGGTCGACATCGACGACGAGGTGTACGACGCCGGCTGGAATGAGCGCGCCATCCACGACATCCTGGAAGAGGTGAAGACGGCCCGGCGCGCCCTCACCGAGCGGCTCGAGGACCTGCCCCTCGACGCCTGGCACCACGCCGCCACGCTGGAGGGCGAGACGCTGACCCTCTTTGGGCTGGTCCACCGCATGACGAAGAGCGACTTCCAGCGGCTCCGGGACCTGGGCTACCGCCTCCACGGGGCCCACCTCTCCGAAGACGACGAGCCCCTCCCGACCTGATCACGCCGAATCTCGAATTGCGAGCGTCGACCCAGGAGTCGCGCCGGCGTTCTCATGTGCAGCTCGACAGCCGAACCTCGACAATGGCAAAAGACACGGGTCCGTCGTACGACAACCTGGCCACGGCCTTTCGGCACCAGAACTTTGAGCCCCTCTACTTTTTCTTCGGCGAGGAGACGTTCCTGATCGACGAGCTGCAGGAGCTCCTCATCGAAACGGCCCTCGACCCGAGCCAGCACGACTTCAACCTCGACGTGGTCTACGGGTCGGAGGCCGAGGCGTCGGAGGTGATCGGGCTGTGCCAGGGCTTCCCCGCGGGGGCCCCCAAGCGGGTCGTGATCGTGCGCGAGTTCGAGAAGCTCAACAACAACCGCCAGTTCAAGGAGTACGCCGCTCAGCCCAATCCGCAGGCCATCGTCCTCCTCGCCTGCACTGGCAAGCCCAACCTCAGTGCCCACCCGTACCGTGCGCTCAAGGAGCACGCCACGTGGTCCGAGTTCGAGTCGCCGTACGACAACGAGATGCCGGGCTGGATTCAGGACTACGTGCAGGGCCAGGGCTACGAGATCAAGCCGAAGGCCGTCCAGATGCTCGCCGACTACGTGGGAACCGACCTGCAGCGGGCGGCCAGTGAGATTGAGAAGCTCATCACGTTCGCCGGCGATCGCACGCGGCTCACGGCCGATGACGTGCTCGACGCCAGCGGCCAGACCCGCGACTTTAACGTCTTTGAGTTGCAGAGCGCGCTCGGGGAGGGACGCCCCGCCGACGCCCAACGCATCGTCGATCGCATCCTCCAGCAAGCCTCCAACCCGCGCAGCGAGGCCATCATGATGGTGGCGGTGCTGAATGGCTACTTCGACAAGCTGTGGAAGCTGCAGAAGCCGGGGGCCCTGCGCGAAAACAAGTACGATCTCGCCGGCTACATCGGCGTGAGCCCCTACTTCGTGGAGGAGTACAAACACGCGGCCCAGCGCTACGACCGCGCGGCGATTGCCGACGCCTACTCGGCGCTCGTGGCGGCGGACTACGAGCTCAAGGGCGGGGCCTCCCGGGCGGCCTCGCTCGTGATGACGCTCCTGCTGCGGCGACTGCTCCCGCCGGACGCGCGCCCCGTCGCGGCATAGGAGGGAACGTTTTGGAGGGAGCGTCCCGTGATGAGGGTCCGTTGCTCCACGGCGCCGCCCCGTTCCTGCCGGGCAGAACCGGAATTCACAGAAACAAGGAGCGTGCACTCGAATACGTATCGGCGACGGCTTGCATTCCGAATCCGCAGCGCATGACCGCACCGCACGGGGCGATCGTTTTGCCTGCCTCGGGCCGCGGGGGGAATAGGTCAACGGAGGGCCTCGTACCGACGGGCCCGACGCAAACGTACACCCGGCCAATCACTGTCTTATGCAGTTCCCTGAGCGCCCCTTTGACGGAGAGGCCCCCGGCGACGGGGCTCCTTCCTACGAGTGGCTCGACGAGTGGCTCTGCGAGTACGTGGATGGCACCATGGACCCGTCGGTCGAGGCTGTGTTTGAGCAGTATGTGGAGGCCAACCCTGAGCTGAAGGCGCACGTAGAGCGCCTTCGTCAGACGCGCGAGTTGCTTTGCGGCTGTGAGGGGGAGAAGCCGGAGTCGTCCCTGACGGCCACGGCCGTGGAGGTAGAACGGGACGTAGACGACGGCCTGCGTCAGCGCCCGGTCCCGAGCTTGTTTTCGGCGCAGGGGGACGACCGCGCCGTCCTGGCTCTGGCCCTAGCCTCCTCCGTCGCCGTGGCTCTCGTCGTGGGGTTTCTCGCCGGGTCGGTGCTCGTGGAGCCGTCGACCCTCTCCTCCGGGCCGGCCACGGCGATCGAACGCTCGGATGCGCCGCTGGAGGGGCAGAGAGAAGCGTCGCCGCGGTCGGGCGTGGTGCCCTCGGGTCCCCTGTCGGGGGGAGAAGCATCCCCCTCCGACGAAGTCCCCTTTGCGGCCCCGATGGATGCCCCGGCGCCGAGTGCCGACACGGGCCGCACGGCCTCGACGTTTATGACGGTCCGAGAGCGTTGAGGCCGATGGCGGCTTTGCCTCATCTTGGCCGAACACCGCTCGCCCGCCCCCGTTGTGAAAGGCCGACATTTGATGCGGGCTCTTAGCTCAGCGGTTTAGAGCGCTCGCCTCACACGCGAGAGGTCCCTGGTTCAAATCCAGGAGGGCCCACCGCTTCGGTTCGAGCCTCCGGGAGACCGGAGGCTTGTTGTCTTTCTGAGAGGATTGGGGGGCTCGCGGCTGATCGTTCGACACCGCCCATCGCGCTGTGCTGCCCGCCCTCATCCGCCTCGACTTTGTCCTTGCCACGGCGCTCCTCGTCGTGGCCCCGCTGGGGCTCCTCGCCGCGGCTGTGCGGCGGCCCGCAGTGCGGGGCCACCTCCTGGCCTACTGGCGGGCCTCGTCGCTGCTCATGGGGACGGTCTACCTGATGATCGATGGCCGCCCGGAGGCCTTCGTGGCGGGCAATGGGGCCCTCGTGGTGATCCCGCTTGCGCTCTATGCCGGAGATGGGCTCTTTGTGGCGGGGCGAGCGCCCCTCGGCGCGAGTACGGTGGCGACCTGGTTCCGGCGCTGGCGGGTGGGGGCCACGGCCTTCTGCGGCGCGAGCCTGCTGCTCACACTGCCTACTCTTCGATGTGTGGGGGGCGTTGAGGGCGACGCTGTCTGTGCGGCCTGGCTGGCGCCCCCGCGGGCGCTGCACCGGGCCCTCCACCCGTCGGCGGACCCGGCAGCCCTCGCCGACGCCGCCGCGATTGGATTGCTGGTGTACGGGGGGTACCTTGTGGCGTCCGGGGCGCGCGTTGGGCGGGAGGCCTGGCGGTCGTAAGGACGTGCCGCCTGGGTCTCTGTCTCTCCACGTGCGCTCGATCTCTGACGGGCCGCCATGAGCACCTCCCTTCTCTTTGTCTGCACCGGCAACACGTGTCGCAGCCCCATGGCCGAGGCCCTCGCGGAGGCCCAGGGCGTGTCGGCGGAGAGCGCGGGGGTCTCGGCGGCCCCGGGCGACGGGCCTGCGCCGAATGCGGAGCGGGCCCTGCGCGAGGCGCGAGGACTCTCGCTCCGGCCCCACACGCCCCGAGATGTCTCGGAGGTGAACCTTTTGGCGGCCGAACGGGTCGTGGCCATGAGTCCGGCGGTGGCACGCCGGCTCCGGGAAGACCACGACGTGCCCCCGGACGTGCTGGTCTCCTGGGCCGTCCCCGACCCCTACGGCGGGTCGCGCGCCGACTACCGGTGGTGCCTCGCAGAGATCAGTGCGGCCCTCGATGCCCTGCTCGCGTCGGAGTAGGGGCCGGTGCACGCGGTCCGTCCAAGGGCCTGGTGGGGGCGGGCGCAATTCGCAGAAGTGCGAGGATCGGTGGACCCGTTCCGAGCCATGGGCGCCGAAGCGGGGGCTACCACTGCTCGTAGTGGTCAACGATCTCGTTGAGGTTGTCGTGCTCGCCCTCGATGATGCCGACCACGAAAAGCCCGGTTTCATTTTCGAGCTGGGCGAGGGCCTCGGCGTTGGGGGGACGTCGGCCCTGGGTCTTGATGAACGTATCCTGGATGGCCTTCTGGGCCGCCTCGGTGGGGGTGTCGGCGGTCGCGACGCTCGAGAACGGATCGAAGCCGTCCTTTTCGAAACCGATAATTGTGTAGGTGGGCATAGAAGGCAAAAAGAAGGTGATAGACACAAAAGAAGCGCGATAAGCCGTCGGGGCTCAATGCATGTAGATCGTCTCCGTTTCCGGACCCATGGGGGCCGAAGGGCGTGGAGAGACAAATCGTTGGGGAAAGGAGGGCAAAAATCCCGTTCCGGCAAAGAAAAAAGCCCGGACCCCCACCAAGAGACCGGGCTTTGGGAGAAATGAACCCCAAAAGAAATGGACCCGATAGACACGCGGGCAGCCCAGAATCTAACGTCGTTTCTCGTTTCTTAATGTTAACCGGGCACAGCGGGCGCAGCGTCAAGGCCCGAGCCACTCGTACAGCAGAATGCCCCCGGCGACGGCGACGTTGAGCGACTCGGCGGCCGGCCGGTTGGGGGCGCCGGGAAGGGAGACCGTGAGGTCGAGCCGGTCGAGCACGGCGGCGCTCAGGCCGTGGGCCTCGCTGCCCAAAACGAGCGCCGAGGGGCGGTCGGGACGCCACGCGTCGGCGCGGGTGCCCTGAAGATCGGCGCCGTAAAGGGCCGTGCCGTGCCGGCGCAGGCGGTCGAGGAAGGGGCCGGGGGCGTCCGTGCGGGCAAGGCGGAGGGCCCAGTGACTGCCAGCGCCGGCACGCATCACCTTGGGGCCGTACAGGCCTGCGGTGCCGGGGCCCGCCACCACGGCCTCCGCCCCGAACCACGCCGCCGTACGGAGCAGCGTACCCACGTTGCCCGGGTCCTGTACCCCGTCCAGCAGCAGGACGGTGCCGGCATCGCCGATCTGCTCCGAGACCGTCTCGGGGTCGAGGAGGCGGCGCTCCGCCACGGCCACGAGGCCCTGGGGCGTCGCCACGTCGGCAAGGGTTGCCATCGTGTCGGGGTCCGTCTCGTACACCGGAACCGACAGCCGCTCCAGGAGGGCCTGGACGGAGGGGGCGTCGAGGGCGTCGGGCGTAACCACCACCTCGACGAGCGGGGCCTCGGCGTCGAGCGCGGCCCGGAGGGCACGCGGCCCTTCAACGAGCGTCCGGTCGTGGCGCCGGCGGCCGCGGCGACGGGTGAGGGCGGCGATGGCCTTGCGACGGCGGGTGGGAAGGGGCGTGGGCATGAAAATTGGGCGATGGGAGTGGGGGCGGACGACGCTTCGTACGCAGCGGGCAACCGAAGCCCCCACGAATCGTTCGTTCTTTTCGAAGACGCGCCGCCGCCTGTTCGACTTTTTGGCGGAGAATCCGGATCTTTCCTGTTGCTTCTTCCGCTTTCCTCGAGAGGACGAAGGCGTCCTCGCCTCGCCATCGTCGCATTTTGTCCCGCAGTGCCATGCCGTTCAAGTTCGACGTCTACGAGCGGTCGGCGTACCGCGAGCCGGCCCCCATTGACCGCGACAGTCCGTTCCAGTCCATGATGGAGCGGTTTGACGTGGCCGCCGAAATTTTGGAGCTCAGCCCTGGCTTCTACGAATACCTCTGCCGTCCCGCACGGATGCACGTGACGTCGATCCCGGTGGAGATGGACTCGGGGCGCGTGAAGGTCTTCGAGGGATACCGGGTGATCCACAACAACGTCCTGGGCCCCAGCAAGGGCGGCATCCGCTTCGCCCCGGACGTGACGCTGAACGAGGTGAAGGCGCTGGCGGGCTGGATGACGTGGAAGTGCTCGCTGGTCGACCTGCCGTTTGGGGGGGCGAAGGGCGGGGTGGCGTGCAACCCGGAAGAGATGAGCCCGAAGGAGCTGGAGCGGCTTACGCGCCGGTACACCGCCGAGCTGTTCGACGTGTTTGGGCCGGACAAGGACATTCCGGCCCCCGACATGAACACGAATGAGCAGATCATGGCCTGGGTGCTGGATACCTACTCGATGCACGCCCGCCGGACCGAAAACGCCGTCGTGACGGGCAAGCCGGTGGGGCTGGGCGGCTCGAAGGGGCGCCGCCAGGCCACCGGGCGAGGTGTGATGACCGTGACGCTCGCCGCGATGGAGCAGCTCGAGCTCGCGCCGGGCGACTGCACCGTGGCGGTGCAGGGCTTCGGCAACGTCGGGGCCACGGCCGCCGAGCTGCTGGGCCAGCAGGGCTGCACCGTGGTGGCCGTCAGTGACGTGACGGGCGGCTACTACAATGAGAACGGTCTCGACCTGCAGGCGATGCGGGCCTATACGCAGCAGAACGGAGGCACGCTGGCGGGCTACGAAGAGGCCCAGCCCATCACGAACGAGGAGCTCCTCACGCTCGACGTCGATGTGCTTGTCCCGGCGGCCAAGGAGGACCAGATCGACCGCGAGATTGCCGAGGGCCTCAGTGCCCGCATCGTGGCGGAAGGCGCAAACGGGCCCACCCGGCCGGGGGCGGACAAGGTGCTGGCGGAAAAGGAGGTGCTCGTCGTCCCCGATATTCTGGCAAACGCGGGGGGCGTGACGGCGTCGTACTTCGAATGGGTCCAGAACCGCCAGGGGTTTTTCTGGACCGAAGAGGAGGTCAACCGCCGCCTCGACCGGATGATGCGAAAGGCGTTCGACAAGGTCTACGCGACGGCGGACACGTACGACGTGTCCCTCCGCATCGCGGCGTACGTGGTGGGGGTCCGCCGCGTGTCCGACGCGCTCCAGATGCGGGGGATTTATGCGTAGAGGGAGGTGCCGAGCCACGACCGCGCAGTTCTTTGGCCTCGACTGGTGGGCACGATGAAGTGGAATGCACGGTCGGCACGGACGGGGGCGGGGCGTTGCTGCCGGAGGAGGGCCATGGAGCCCTGGAAGGCGTTTCCTGTGGGAGGCGCTGTCGGACTGCTGGTCCTGCTTCTCGTGTCGTGCGCCAATCCGCAGGCCCCGAGTGGAGGGCCGAGAGATTCGACGCCCCCCTCAATCGTCCACACCCGCCCGGTGCGCGATACCGTCAACGTGTCCACGGACACCGAAGCCCTGCGCATCGAGTTTTCGGAGTATGTGGAGCGGAGCACCCTCTCGCAGTCCCTGTCCATCACCCCCACCTTCGAGCAGCGGCCGCAGTTCAGCTGGGATGGGCAGGCCGTCGACATACAGTTCCCCACGCCTCTGCGCGACAGCACGACGTACATCTTTACGTTCGACACGAACCTGAGCGACGTCCGGGGCGTCTCGCTCGAGAATCCGATCACGGTGGCGTTTTCGACGGGGCGGCGCATCAACCGGGGGCAGATTGAGGGACGAGTCGTAAATGGACGGCGGGGCATCACGCAGCAGGGCGTGGACGTGTTTGCGTATGCCCGGCCGCCCGACGCGGAGGCCGTTCGGCCGTTGCCCGATGCGCCCAGCTACCGCACGCAGACGGGAGAGGGAGGGCGCTTTTCGTTTGACTACATGCGGGAGGCCCCCTACTACGTCGTGGCCCTCCGCGACAACAACCGCAACCGCCAGCCCGACCCGCAGGAGCCCGTCGCCGTGCCGCCCCGACGGTCCCTCCAGGCCGACAGTGGGGCCGCGGCGGTGCCGGTGCCCTGGCGCTTGGCCCGGAGGGACACGACGGCTCCGCGGCTCCAGGAGGTGCGGCCGGTCAGCCAGCGGCGCCTGCGCGTGCGCTTCGACGAACCGGTGGCGTTCGGTGCACGTACGCCGGCGGCCTGGGCCCCGCGGGATTCGGCCACCGGCAGGGCGGTGGCGGTGCAGGGCGTCTACGCTGCCCCCAACCGCCCGAACGCGGTGGTGGTGCGGACGGCCCCGATGTCGGATGCGCGGCATGTCCTCCCGCTGCGGCGCGGGGCGGTGGTTGACACCCTGGGGCAGCCGCTTCGTCCGGACACGGCCCGCTTTCGAGCGTCCCCGCGGGCCGACACCCTGCGCACGCGGTTTCGGGGCTTTGCACCGACTGGCCTTGGGCGCGATTCGACGGGCGCGCGGCCCCTGTTGCCGGGCGTGCAGCCGAGGGTTCGCTTCAACCAGGTCCCCGACAGCGCGGCGCTGCGAGAGGGGGTGGGCGTCCAGGACACCACCGGCGCGTCCCAGGCGTTCTCGGTTGCGACCGACGATGGCACTGCGTACCGGCTGCGGCTCGACCCGCCCCTCTCACCCGGGCAGGTCGTCGACGTGACGGTGGCAGGAGAGGTCTTCGCCCGGCCCGACACGACCTTCCGTCGCCGCTTCCGGCGCGTCACAGACCGGGTGCTCGGCGAGCTTGCGGGCCGCGTCCGCGTCGTCGACACGACGCGGGCCGAGGACGAAAATACGAAAAGGGGGCCCCCAGCCGCCCGTCCGACATCCCCGCAAACAGACTCACTTCAGACGGACACCCTTGCGACCCCGGGCGACTCGCTGAAGAAGCGAGAGCGGCGGGCACGGCCGGATTCGCTTCTCCACAGCGGCCCTGTCGTGGTGGGGCTCAGGGCGGTCGAGTCCTCGATTCCGGTGGAGGACCGCCGCCTCACCACCTCGTCTGGGCAGCCGTTCGAGTTTGCGGAGCTTCCGGACGGGCAATACCGATTCCGGGCCTACCTCGACCGCAACGACAACGGGCGATGGGACGGCGGACAGGTCCAGCCGTACGTGCCCGCCGAGCCGGTCACGTGGCTGGACGAGCCGCTGGAGGCACGCCCCCGCTGGACGACAGAACTGCCGGCCCCGCTGCGAATTCCAGTCCTTGGGCCCAGGCCCACACCGGATTCCAGGCAACCCGATTCGTCCGAGGCGTCGGAGCAGGACCGATGAGAATCACTCTGCGCGATCATTCAAACTGCAACTGCCCGTCCTGAGTCATGTCCTCCGTCCACGCCAACCCTTCGTGCCCGCCCGTCCTCACCGCAGAGGCCATGCGGGCGGCCGACCGGTACACGATCGAAGAGTACGGCCTGCCCGGTTTTACGCTCATGGAGGTGGCCGGCCGTGGCTGTGCCGAGCGCATTCAGGACGCCTACGGGCCGCTGCGGGACGAGGCCGTGGGGGTGCTCTGCGGAAAAGGCAACAACGGCGGAGACGGGCTCGTCGTGGCCCGGCACCTCTTGACCCGAGGGGCTCGGGTGCACGTCGTTCTGACGAGTCCGCCCGACGAGCTGAGCGACGATGCGGCCCAGAACCTGTCGCTGCTGCGCCGGCTTGGAGCGCAAGAGGCGACCGGGGCGCGATTGACAATTCACCAGTTGGATGGTCTCGACTCGTTGACAGAGGCAGTGGCGCCGCTTCAGCCTCGCCTCTACGTGGATGCCCTCTTGGGCACGGGCCTCACGAGCGACGTTCGGGAGCCCATCCGTAGCCTCGTACAGTGGGTGAACGAGCGGGCGGCCCCGACGGTGGCCCTTGATGTGCCCACCGGCCTTCACAGCGACACGGGCGCGGTCCTCGGCGTGGCCGTGCGGGCCGACCGTACGCTGACGATGGCGGCCCCGAAGGTGGGGCTAAGGGTGGGGGAGGGGCCGCAGCGGGCCGGGCCGGTGGAGGTGGTCAACATTGGCATTCCGCCCTTCGTGCTCGACCGGGTGGCAGAGCGGGCCGGCTGCGTGCGCGAGACGACCGACGCGGCGGTGCGGGCGTGGTGGCCGCCCCGAGCGCCCGACGCATACAAGTACAGCGTGGGCACGGCCCTGGTCGTCGGGGGCGCGCCCCAGTTTGCGGGGGCGCCGGCCATGGCGGCGCGGGCCGCAGGCCGCAGTGGGGCCGGGTACGTGCGCTGCGCGTGTCCCGAGACCGTACACGCCCCCCTTTCGAACGCGCTCACGACCGTTCCCACCCTCCCGCTCCCAACCACGGACGACGGCGGCATCGCCCCGGACGCGGCCCTCGACGTGCTACGAGAGCCTCTAGACACCGCCGACGCCCTGCTCGTGGGGCCGGGCCTCGGACGGGCCCCCGACACGGCGCAGTTCGTGCGGCAGCTGGTGCGGACGGTCGACACGCCCCTCGTGCTCGACGCCGACGGCCTCAACGCGCTCGCCGGGCACATCGACGAACTGGCCGACGAGCGAGAGGGGCCGTGGGTCCTGACGCCGCACGCCGGCGAATTTCGGCGGCTCGCGGGGGACGACGTGAACCTCACGGATCGGGTGCGCGTCGCCCAAACCTACGCGGAGCGGTGGGGGGCCGTGTGCCTGCTGAAAGGCATGCCGAGCGTCGTCGCGGGGCCCGACGGCCAGGGCTTCCTCGGGAGCATCGCCACACCGGCCCTGGCGACGGCCGGCACGGGCGACGTGCTGGCCGGGCAGTGCGTGGGCCTGATGGCCCAAGGCGTGCCGCCGCCCAGGGCCGCCGCTGCGGCCCTCCACGTGGGCGGGGCCGCCGCGGAGCGGTACGGGGCCACCCACGACTCCCGGTCGATGGTGGCGACCGACCTGCTCGACATGATTCCCCGCGCGGCGGCCGAACGGTTTGGGGGCGCGCGTCGACGAGACTGAACCCGCGTCCCTGAGCCAGAGTCCCTCTCCTCACACCTGCTCTGCCCGATGCGCATGTTCCCTTCGCTTCGCACCGTTCACTACCGCCTGCTGGCGACGCTCTGGACGGTCGGCATCCTCGTGGCGTTGACCCTCCCAACGGGCAGCATGCCGGACACGCAGGGCACAAACGTTGACAAGATCGTGCACGTGGGGCTCTTCGCCGGGTTTGGGCTTCTCTGGCTGCGAGGCCTGTGCCCACCAGACAGCCAGAGACTGTCGGCCTGCTTCCGTCGGCGCGGGGGGCTGCTCTTCGTCGGGGGGGTCCTTTTTGCCGTCGGGACGGAGGTGTACCAGCACTGGCTCCCCGTCCAGCGGATGGCGGACCCCTATGACGTTACGGCGGACCTCCTCGGATTCGTCGTTGCATTTGTGGGGTACTACGTCTACCATGTGGGCCGGTCCGACCGGGCGTCGGCCTAGCCGCGGCCCCCACCGGCGGATTGCCGCTCCGGTCGGAACGCCCCCTGGGACGACGAGCCGCCTCGCAGGAGCACACTAGAGATGAAACATCGGGGAAGTGCCGATGTATCTGTCGGTGCTAGAGATTTCGATATATGAAGCCGCTGTGCATCTGCGCGGCGGCCCTCACACTGTTTCACAACAAGACCGCCCACCATGGCCCTGCGCAAGAAAGAAGGAGCGGACCTGCGCAAGCAGTATCCGCTGTACGTAGAGATTGGCCTGGTTCTCTCGCTCACGCTCCTCATCGTGGCCTTCCGGGCCGACCTGTCGAACGAGAGCTCGTTCCAGGTCCAGATGGAAGAGCAGGAGACCGTGGACATGAAGCAGATTCAGCAGACCCAGCAGGAGAAGGAGCCGCCCCCCCCGCCGAAGCCCCCGGTGCCCCAGGAGGTGCCCAACAATGAGGTGATTGAGAATGAGACCGACTTTGACGCCTCGCTCGACATGGACGATCGGCTGGATACCAGCCAGGGGCCGCCTCAGGACGAAGAAGAGGAGGAAGAGGAGCAGGAGATCTTCATGGTCGTCGAGAATCAGCCCGAGTTGATCGGCGGCATGAAGGCGCTCTCGGAGTCGGTTGACTATCCGGAGTTTGCGAAGAAGGCGGGCATCGAGGGCCGCGTCATTGTGCAGTTCGTCGTGGACGAGCAGGGCAACGTGCGAGACCCGAAGGTGACGCGCGGGGTCCACAAGCTCCTCAATGAGGAGGCGATCAAGGCGGTCAAGGACCAGAAGTTTAAGCCCGGAAAGCAGCGCGGTCAGGCCGTGAAGGTGCAGATGTCGCTTCCCGTGACCTTTCGGCTTCAGTAGCGTATCCGTCCATCGTACCGCTCCCTTTTCGAACGCGCACCGTGGAGGCCCCACGGTGCGCGTTTTTGTTTTGGCCCGGGTCCTTGGGGAGGGGCCAACCAGTGGGCGAGGTCAGGACGCCGAACGGGGGTCGACCGACCCATCGGGACGGCCCACGAGAACGTCGGTGGCCATCTCCAGGAACAGGCCGTGGTCGAGCACGCCGGGGCGATCGCAGAGCATGCGGTTGAGGGCCTCCGGCGCGTCGATGCCCCCGGGAAACCGTGCATCGATGATCCAGAGGCCCTGGTCGGTGACCACAGGACCGTCTTTGGCGTCCGCCGTTCGGAGCGTGGGGGAGGCTCCGGCCGCCTCCAGTGCGTTCATCACCGGCGTCGCGGCCATGGGAAGGACCTCGACCGGCACCGGAAACTGGGTGCCGAGTCGCTCCACCTCTTTCGTGGGATCGACCAGCACCACGAACCGGTCGGCCTGGTTGGCCACCACCTTCTCACGGGCGTGTGCCCCCCCGCCGCCCTTGATAAGGCGAAAGGCGTCGTCCACCTCGTCGGCCCCGTCGAGCGCGAGGTCGAGGGTAGGGACGTCGTCGAGTGACGTGAGCGGAATGCCGTGGGTGCGGGCCCGGCGCTCCGTGGCGAACGAGGTGGGCACGCCGCGCACGTCGAGCCCCTCGGCCTGTATCCGGCGGCCAAGAAATTCGAGGGCGTAGGCAGTCGTCGAGCCCGACCCGAGCCCGACGCACATGCCGTCAGACACGAACTGGACGGCCGCCTCCGCGGCGGCCTGCTTGGCGGAGTCGCGATCCATGGAGGGAGAAGGGAGAGAGACCAGAGCTGGCGGAAGGAACGGTCGTGAGAGGCAAGGGGCAGTCCGCACTCCGTCGTCCGGGGGGCGGACAGGCAGCCGCTGGGGTCACGCCTCGTCGAAGGTCCACGCGAAGCGCAGGCGGTAGTCCTGATACTTGGCGCTGTAGCCGGCCCGAATGACCTCGAAGCCCTCATCGAGGCCGAGGACCGTCATGCCGGGATGCTTGTTCGGAAACGTGTCGTACACGAAGCGCTCGTAGCCGCGCTGGGCTACGACGTCGAGCATGGCGTAGAGCAGGGCCCGGGCGATGCCGCTGCGGCGGTGGGCGGGATGGACGCCCCCTTTGGCACTGTAAAAGGTGGCCTCATTGAGTCGGTAGCCCAGCTTGAAGCCCACAGCGGTGCCCGCCGTGCGGGCGAGCAGCATGAGCAGGTCGTCCCGCTCGAACGTCTCGATGATGTGGGCGTCGTCGAAGATTTCGACGTTGAGGCGACGAATCGTATCAAGCTGTTCCATGCCCACCTCTACGATGTCGAGCGGCACCTCGGCCACCTCGGTGGCCTTGGACGAAAGGGAGTGCTCGCGCGGCGTCCTCATAACAGGGCGAATAATGGGGCGAAGGATCAGAAGCATGTCGGCTAGAACGGAAGGCCGTCGGCGTTGGCAGGGTCGTCGGGGGGACCGTCGTCCCGTGCGGACTCGGTGGACGCCGGGGCCTCTCCGTTCTGGGAGGAGGGCATTTCGTCGTTCGCCTCGGAGGCGTCCGGGGAATCCCCGTCTACGGCGTCCTCTTCCACGAGCTGCACCGGCTCGAGCACGTCGTCCGGCACGTCGTCGACGAAGCGGGTCGGTGTGGTCATGTACTCGCCCTGTCCGCGCCGGTACTGCGTCATCGGGTAGGAGATGAAGAGGGCCTCCTCCGCCCGCGTGACGGCCACGTAGAAGAGGCGCAGTTCCTCGTCCACGCCGCCCGGCTCGCGGAGCGCGTGGCGGGAGGGGATGGTGCCGTCGAGCGCCCGGATGAGGAAGACGGTGTGGAATTCGAGGCCCTTGGCCGAGTGGATGGTCGACAGCACGAGGGGCGGCTCGTCGCTGTCTTCGGCTTCCTGATCGAGCGCCGTCAGCTCGATGGGGTCGAGGGTGAGGGACGACAGGAAACGCTGGCGCGACGCGTGATTGGCGGCGAGGCCCGCCAAGTGCTCCAGGTCCGGCTCCCGCTTGGGATGATCGTCGGCGTATTTGTTCTCGAACAGGGGCTGGTAGTAGTCGAGGATCGCCTCCACCTGCTCGGTGACCGAGGTGTCCTCGGATCGGACGTGGCGGAGCGTGGAGAAGAGCTGCTTGAGGCGGGCGGCGTACCGGTCGGAGAACGGGGCGTCGTTCCCGAGCGTCAGTGGGTCCTCGGCCGCTTCGGTCGTCCATTCGATGAGCGAGCGGGCCGTCTTGGGGCCGATGCCGTGGATCAGCTGGAGCGCCCGGTTCCAGGAGGCCGCGTCCTGCGGGTTTTCGACCACCTTTAGGTGGGCGAGCACGTCCTTGATGTGGGCGGCCTCGTTGAGCTTCATTCCGCCGTACTTCACGAACGGGATGTTGCGCTGGTTGAGCTCCACCTCCAGGTCGTACGCGTTGTGACTGCTGCGGAAGAGGACCGCCACGTCGCTGAGCGGCACGCCCTCCTCGCGGAGGCGCAGCACCATGTCGGCCACGAAGCGGGCCTCCATGTCGCCGTCGGCGGCGGGAACGAGGGCCGGCAGTTCGCCCTCCGTCTCCTCGGTGAAGAGCGTCTTGTCGTACGAGCGCTCGGCCTGTTCAATGACGCGGTTGGCCAGGTCCAGGATCGGCTGGGTGGAGCGGTAGTTGCGCTCCAGCTTCAGGATCTCGGTGTCGTCGAACTCGTCGGGGAAGCGGAAGATGTTGCGGAAGTCGGCGCCCCGGAATTTGTAAATGCTCTGGGCGTCGTCGCCCACCACGGTCACGTTGCCGTGGACCGACGCGAACTTCTTGACCAACTCGGCCTGCAGGGCATTGGTGTCCTGGTACTCGTCCACCAGCACATGCCGGCAGCGACTCGCCACCTGGTGCCGCACGTCGTCGCTCGTCTCGAGGAGCTCCAGCGTGCGCTCCAGCAGGTCGTCGAAGTCCATGAGCCCGTGCGCCTTCTTGTACTGCCGGTACTCGTCGCGGAGGGCCTTCAGGTCCGCGTGCAGGTTGGTAAACTGTGGGTAGCGCTGTGTAATCGTCTCCCCGAGCGTCTCGTCGCGATTCGTGGCCGACGAGAACATCGAGTAGAGCGTGTTCTTCTGCGGAAAGCGCTCCTCCCCGTCGCCGTAGTCGCCGCGGGCCCGGATTACGCTGAGCACGTCGGCGGCGTCGGCCGCGTCGAGCACCGTAAAGTTGCGCGGAAAGCCGAGGGCCTCGGCGTGCTGCCGCAGGACCTCCAGGCAGAAGGCATGGAACGTGCCGCCGCGCACCTTTTCGCAGCGGCCGTCGAGCAGATTGGAGGCGCGGGCGGTCATGTCGTTGGCCGCCCGGCGCGTGAACGTGAGGAGGACGATCTGCTGGGGCCGCGTGCCGGTCTCGACCAGGTAGGCCAGGCGGTAGATGAGGGTGCGCGTCTTGCCGGTGCCGGCCCCGGCCACGATGAGGAGCGGCCCCTCCCCCGCCGTCGCCGCCGCGTACTGCTGGTCGTTGAGGTCCTCGTCGTAGTCGATCGTGAGGTCCTCGGTCGACCCCGACGGCTCGTCCCGATCCGACGACAATACAATGCGGCGCGCCATGGCAAGGGAGCGGCAGTCGTGTGATGCAGCGGGGAGGCCGATCTGGCCCGGCCGGGCTCAGGGTCCTTCGCAGGGAGAACACTGACCGGCAGATGCCGGTTGAGAGACAATCCTGTGCGTTCCAAAACCAAACCAAAAAGGCTACTCGGTAAACCTCTGGGCCGGGACGAGTGATCCGGTCGTGGGCGGTGGTAGACATTGGGGAAGAGCCTTTCGTAGATTGCTTCTCCGGTCGTGATGCGCAGGGCCCCTTGCCGAGGGCGGGTCTGGACGGCCACTTTTGCGAGCGAGATTGTCTCTTTGGTAGTTTGTTATGGGAAAAGTTATTGCGATCGCGAACCAGAAGGGCGGGGTGGGCAAGACAACCACTTCGATCAACCTGGCGGCGTCCCTCGCCGCCACGGAGCACCCCACGCTCCTGCTGGACATCGATCCGCAGGCCAACTGTACCTCTGGCATCGGCATCGCGTCCGACGAGGTGGACGCCTCCATCTACGAGGTGCTCATCGGCGAGGTGGACGCCTCCGACGCCGTGATGAGCACGGAGATGCCGTTTCTCGACATGATGCCGAGCCATATCAACCTCGTCGGGGCCGAGATCGAAATCATCGATGAGACGCAGCGCGAGAAGCTGCTGAGCGCCGCCCTGCCGCGCATCCGGCGCAAGTACGACTTCGTGGTCATCGACTGCCCGCCCTCCTTGGGGCTGCTCACGCTCAACTCGCTCACCGCCGCCGATTCGGTGCTCATTCCGGTGCAGGCCGAGTACTTCGCACTGGAGGGGCTGGGGCAACTGCTCAACACGATCAAGATCGTCCGCCAGCACCTGAACCCGGACCTGGAGATTGAGGGCGTGCTCATGACCATGTTTGACACGCGCCTTCGCCTGTCCAATCAGGTGGCCGACGAGGTGCGCCGCTACTTCGGCGACCGCGTCTTCGAAACCATCGTAAAGCGCAACGTGCGCCTCTCGGAGGCGCCCAGCTTTGGGAAGCCGGCCCTGCTGTATGAGGCCTCCAGCACCGGGGCCCAGAACTACATGGCCCTTGCCCGCGAAATCCTCAGCAACAATCAAGAGCACCTCGATTCGTCCCGGGGGCGCAACGGCCAGGGCGACGCGGAAAGCATCGATACGCCGTCCGAGGGCGACCAGGAGACCCTGTCGGACGCGATCGGGGAGTCGTCCGTGGCCGAAGAGGATTCTGCCACCCCGGCCGACGAGTTCTCAATGTAGCCCCGTACGCACTGCGGCCTCCAGAATGGAGTGCTTCGTTCACCTTTTTCGTCGATCTCCCGGTTTCGCATGGGTAAGAAGTCAGCACTAGGCAAAGGCCTTAACGCGCTCCTGCCGGAAGACCAGGACGAGCAGACGTCGGAGGAAGGGGAGGAGACCGACGAGGCGCCGGAGGAGCAGCGCCCACTGTACCAGTTCGAGGATGGGACCCGCCTGCTGGGGCGCGTTGCGGAGGTGGCGGTGGAGCGCATCCGGCCCAACCCGTACCAGCCGCGACAGGAGTTCGAAGAGGGTGCGCTCGACGAGCTGGCGGCGTCCATTGAACAGGTGGGCATCATCCAGCCCATCACGGTGCGGTCCTTGGGGGACGGCGAGTTTGAGATCATTTCTGGAGAGCGGCGCCTGCGAGCGGCGCGGCGGGCGGGCATGGAGCACCTGCCGGCCTTCATCCGCGAGGCCAACTCGGAAGAGATGCTTGAGATGGCCCTCGTCGAAAACGTCCAGCGTGAGGAGCTGAATCCCGTCGAGATCGCCCTTGGTTACCAGCGCCTCATCGAGGAGTGTGACCTGACGCAGGAAGAGGTGGCCGAGCGCGTGAGCAAGAGCCGCGCCACGGTGTCTAACTTTCTCCGTCTGCTCCGCCTGCCGCCCCGCATCCAGGCCGCGCTGCGGGACAAAGCGGTGAGCATGGGGCATGCCCGCGCCCTCATCGCGATGGACGACACGGACGCCCAGGTGGCGCTGCTTGAAGACACCATCGAGGAGGACCTGTCGGTGCGCGAGGTGGAGCGGCGGGCGCGCCGGTGGCACGAGGAGGGCGACGAGAACGGCGACTCCTCAGAGGCAGAAGCGGTGGAGGACGTCTCCATTTCCGAGACATCCCCCGACCGCGATGACCTCCAGTTCGAGGAGCTCCGCAGCCGGCTCCGCTCTCGGTTCAGTACGCAGGTGCAGATTCAGCACCGAAGCGATGACGAGGGGACGATTGAAATCTCCTACTACTCGGAGGAGGACTTGAACCGGCTCGTGGAGCTGATGACGGGAGAGTAGGCCGGCGTCGTTGCTTGTGCTGAGGCGCCCGCCCCCTCGGGCTGAGTCCCAAACCCCCCGTGGTCCTGCGAGGCGTTGCGTGTCCCTGCGGGAAGCGCTGTGTTCTTTTTGGCTGGTCGTCGTTCGGGTGCCTGTGAATCGGATGCGCCGTGTTGGGATTGGCCTGGGGCTGTTCGGTGTGCTCCTGATGGTGGGCCTGGGCGTGCACTCGGCCTCCGCGCAGCCGGACAGCGTCCGGGCTGCGCTCCTGGAGGAGAAAGGGTTCCCCCCGGATCATTCTCCCCGCAGGGCGCTCTGGCGGGCAGCCGCGGTGCCGGGCTGGGGGCAGTTCTACAACCGCCAGTACTACAAGGTGCCGTTCGTCTACGCGGGCCTGGCGGGACTCGGCTACGCCATCTTCGAGACGAATCGATCTTATCGGTTACACCGGCGCGCCGCCATCTTTGCCCAGGGACAGCGCCTGTCAAACGGGGGAGGAGACATCCCCGAAGCCATCTCGAACTGGAAGGACTTTCGGGCAGAGTACGAAGAGGCTGTGCGACAGGCCGGAGGCACCCCCGACGAATCGTCTCTCCCGCTGAGTCCCTCGCAGCTACGAGATGAGCGGGACCAGTTTCGCCGCTGGCGCGACCTGTCAATTCTAGGCACGGGCCTGTTCTACGCCCTTACCGTCCTGGACGCGTACATCAGTGCCCATCTGCTGAGCTTTAACGTGGAGGACGTTGCCCTGGACGTGCGCCCGAGCGGGGGAGAGCGTCTGCTGGCCGAGCCCCGAAGTGGCTCCAGAGGCAAGATCACACAACTTTCACTTGGTCGGCCGAGCGGAGTTGGGCTGCGGGTCCACGTGCGGTTCTAATTGCGACAGAAAGAGTATCTCAGGGATGAGGCGACGCAGATGTAAAACTGCCCCAAAGTCTTGCCTGCCTGAAGGGCTGGAAGCCCTTCGATTCCGACCCGTCGCGAAACCCGTACGCCGCAGTCCGTACTGACACATCAGTTTTGTCGTGTATCTTGGCGCCAAAGCCGTACCACCTTAAAAGGCACGAAGAGGGTTTGGGGATTGCGTGTTACTTTCGGTCAAAGCGTCGCGGCAACACCTAGATGCAGAAAGATCATGATGCAACATGATCGTGCTCAGTCGCGGGCACCCATCGAACGCGCGGCATCCTTTTGTCCTTCGCGTCCTGAATTACGCACTGCGTTCCCGCTCTTATGACGACTCCCGATCGCCCCCCTCGCCAGTCTTCCCGGCCCGAGATGTCTGAGACGAAGGCCCCTGCCCACGACGAGCCTTCTCTCTTTGAGAAGTGTCATCGCTTCTTCGATCCCTCGGGCGACTACGCCAAGTTAAAACGGGCGGACCTGTACCCGTATTTCCGCCCCATCGAAGAGAGCGAAGGCTCCCGGGCCGTCATGAATGGCGATGAGCTCGTGATGGCAGGGTCGAACAACTATCTTGGGCTCACCGCGGACCCCCGTGTGAAGGAGGCGGCGCAGGAGGCGACGGCCACGTACGGCACCGGCTGTACGGGCAGCCGCTTCCTCAACGGCACGCTCGACCTCCATCTGGAGCTGGAGGAGCGGCTGGCCGACTTCATGGGGAAGGAGAAGGCCGTGTTGTTCTCCACCGGCTACATGACGAACGAAGGCGTGCTCGAAGCTGTGGCGGGACGTGGCGACATCATTTTTTCGGACAAAGACAATCACGCCTGCATCAACGCCGGGGCGCAGAAAAGCCTTGCGGAGACCAAGCGGTACCGCCACAACGACTTTGATCACCTCCGGAAAATGCTGAAGCGGGCCCACGCCGAGCGCCCGGACGCGGGCAAGCTCATCGCCACCGACGGCGTCTTCTCCATGAGTGGCAAGATTGCACGGGTGCCCGAGCTGCTCGACCTTGCGGACGAGTTTGACGCCGCCCTCATGCTCGACGACGCCCACGCGATTGGGGTCGTGGGCGAGGGCGGGCGCGGGTCGGCCTCCACCTTCGGCCGCAAGGACGATGTGCACCTCATCACGGGCACCTTCTCGAAGAGCTTTGCCTCCATTGGGGGCTTCTGTGTCGGGGACCGGGACGTGGTCGAGTACATCCGTCACGAAGCGTCCACGCACATCTTCAGTGCGTCGATGCCGCCGTCCACCGTGGCCACGGTCCTGAAGTCGCTGGAGATTCTCCAGAACGAGCCGGAGCGTCTCGACCGGCTGCACGAGATCTCGGACTACATGCGCGACGGCTTCCGCAACCTGGGCTTCGACGTGTGGGAGAGCGAGACGCCCATCATTCCCGTCGTCATCGGCGACATGGAGCAGTGCTTCCGCTTCTGGCGGGCCCTGATCGACGAGGGCGTCTTTGTCAACGCCGTGGTGCCGCCCGCCGTGCCGAAGGGGCAGGCCCTCATGCGGACCTCCTACATGGCCACGCACTCCGACGAGGAGCTCGACCAGATTCTGGACGCCTTTCACAAGGTCGGCAAGAAGCTGGGGGTGATCGGGACGAACGGCCACGGTGCGTCTGTGGGCGCGTAGGTCCGTCGCTGAACAGCGGCCCCATGTGGTCCGTAATGACGCCGTCGTTTTCCGACACCCCGTCGGAAGCGGCGGCGTTTTCTCGTTGTCCCTCACAGGTCCCTCCCCTCGCATGCCGGCTTCCGCCACCGCCGTGACCATCCGCCCCGTGGAGGGAACGCGCGATCGGCAGCGATTCATCGACGTGCCGTACGATTTCTATCCGGGGCGCTACCCGCAGTGGGTGCCGCCGCTGCGCCGTGACGTGAAGGACACGCTCGACCCGTCCTCGAACGCCTTCTTCGAGCACGGCGACATGCAGCTGTTTTTGGCCGAGGACGCTTCGGGCGCGGCCATCGGGCGCATCGCCGGCATCGTGAACGGCATGCACCTGCAGAAGCACGAGGACGCGACCGGATTCTTTGGCTTCTTCGAGTGTGTGGAGGACTACGCCGTGGCCGAGGCGCTCCTCGATGCCGCCGCCGACTGGCTCCGCGAGCAGGACCTGGAGCGCATGCGCGGCCCGGCCAACCCGTCGCTCAACGACACGGCCGGGTTGCTGGTGGATGGGTTCGACCGGCGGCCGTCGGTCCTCATGCCCTACAATCCCCCGTACCACGAGGCCTTCTTGGAGCGCTACGGCCTCGAGCGAGCCATGACGATGTGGGCGTATTACCTCCACAAGAAGTACGCGGAGTACGAGCGGCTGCAGCGAGGGGTCGAGATTGTGAAACGGCGCACGCCGGGCCTCTCCCTGCGCACGCTCGACATGGACCGCCTCGAGGAGGAGGTCCGCACCGTCCGCGAGATCTACAACGACGCGTGGTCCGAAAACTGGGGCTTCGTGCCCATGACGGAAGGGGAGCTTCAGCAGCTCGCCGACGAGTTGAGGCAGATTGTGGACCCGGAGATTGTTTTCTTCGTCGAGCACGAGGGCACCCCGGTGGGCTTCTCGGTGGCGCTTCCGGACGTCAATCAGGCGCTGCAGCACGTCCCCGATGGCCGCCTCTTTCCGTACGGGGTGCCGTCCGGCCTCACGACGCTGTTCCTGCACATGCAGTACGGCGTCCACAAGTGTCGCATGCCCCTCATGGGCGTTCGGAAGGACTACCAGGGGAAAGGGCTGGACAGCATGCTCGTCCTCGCCACCATCGAAAACGGACCGGCGAATGGCTACCCGGCCTGCGAGATGAGCTGGGTGCTCGACACGAACGACCGCCTCAAGAACCACGTCGAGTCGCTGGGCGGCGTCGTGGATAAGGAGTACGCAATGTTTGAGACGGCCCTTCCAGCCCACGACTGAGGACGCGCCCGGTCGACTGCACGTTGACGCCCGTCTTTCGAAATCATCCCCCCACGATGGATCCCGAATTCGTCTACTTTGACCTCGACGACACCCTGCTCGACCATCAGAAGGCCGAGCGGAAGGCCCTGGCCGACGTGCGGGCCCGCTACCTGACCATCTTCGGGGCCCTCTCGGTCGACGAACTGCAGGAGACCTACCACACCATCAACGCTCCGCTCTGGCGCCGGTACGCCGACGGCGAGATCGGCAAGCGGACGGTGCAGCAGCAGCGGTTCGAAGGGTTGCTGGAGGCCGTGGACGCCCCCCACGCCGATGCGACCCTCATCGCCCGGTACTACATGCAGCGCTACGCCGAGCACTGGGCCTTCATTCCGGGGGCACAAGACGCGTTTGGGGCCATCGCCGATCGCCACCCGGTGGGGCTGCTCACGAACGGCTTTGCGGAGGTGCAGGAGAAGAAGCTCGACCAGTTCCCCGAGCTCCGCGAGCGGTCCGAGGCCCTCGTGATTTGTGAGGACGTCGGCGTTCTCAAGCCCGATCCGGACATCTTCGACCACGCCACAGAAGTGGCAGGCGTTTCCCACGAGGACGTGCTCTACGTCGGCGACTCGTACCAGTCCGACGTGGAGGGCGCCCAGCCGGTGGGGTGGCACGTGGCCTGGTACGCCCGGAACGGCACCAACGGCCAGTCGACGAACGAACGAAGCTTCGCCTTCTCGGACTGGGCCGAGCTGCGCGACCGGCTGTGCTGAGGGCTACCCGAAAAGCTGCCGGAACGAGTCCAGGAAGACCTGCACGGCGCGCGGCTCGAGCAGAATTGTGAGCACGACCCCCGCAAGGGCCCCGCCCACATGGGCCTCGTGGGCGATCCAGTCCCCCACGCCGCCCTGTTGCTGGTCTCCGCCCATCGCGTAGATCGACCCGAATACGTACCCGAAGGCGAAGAGAATGGCCGGGATGGGCAGTGCGAAAAACAGATAGAGGTTGCGAAGCGGAAAGAACACGCAGAACGCGAACACGACCCCACTGATGGCGCCCGATGCCCCGACGGCCGAATACTGCGGGTCGCTGCGGTGCGCGGCGAACGTGAGGGCGTGGGCGGCGAGCTCGGAGCCAAAGTAGAGCAGCAGAAACGCCCCGACGCCCAAAATGCCCTCCAGCAGGGGCCCAAAGAAATAGAACGTGATCATGTTGAAGGCCAGGTGCGTGCCGCTCGCATGCACAAATCCGGCGGTGAGAAACCGGTAGAGTTCACGGTGCGCCCGGATGCGGTGGGGCCGGAACGACAGCTCACGGAGGAGGGACGGGTCACTGAAGGCGTAGAGGCTCACGCCGAGGTTGGAGAGCAACAGCGCGAGCGTGACGGGGGCTTCGAGGAGACGCTCCATTCAGTGGACGGGCGGGGGGAAGGGCGCGTGGGGGAAGCGAAGAGCAAGCAGAGGACAACGAGAATGAAGAGGGGAGGCTGCTTCTCCCAACAGGGAGGATGCGCACACCCGCAGTCCATCCTCACGCCGCGACGGGAGAGACGTGATCGAGAAGCGACTCGAAGACGAGTCGGCCGTCGTCCCCTCCGAGGAGCGACTCCACGCAGCGCTCCGGATGGGGCATGAGGCCACACACATTGCCCGCCTCGTTTACGAGGCCGGCGATGCCGTGCACCGAGCCGTTCGGGTTGGCGTCGCCGGTGACCTCGCCGTCCGCCGTGCAGTAGCGGAAGAGCACCTGGTCGTGGGCCTCGATGCGGGCGAGCACGTCCTCGTCGGCGTAGTAGCGGCCTTCGCCGTGGGAGACGGGAATCGTCACGACTTGGCCTTCCGTCAGGGCGTTCGTGAAGGGGGTGTCGGCGTTCTCGACGCGGAGAGGGGTGTCCTTACAGATGAAGCGGAGCGACTCGTTGCGCAGGAGGGTGCCGGGCAGGAGCCCCGCCTCGCAGAGGACCTGAAAGCCGTTGCAGATGCCGAACACGAGCCCCCCCGCCTCGGCGAACCGCACCACGTCCTCCATGATGGGCGAGAAGCGGGCGACGGCGCCGGATCGCAGGTAGTCCCCGTACGAGAATCCGCCCGGCACGACCACCACGTCCACGTCTCCGAGCGTCTCCTCCTCGTGCCAGATGAGCCGCGCCTCCTGGTCGAAGACGTGGTGGGCGGCGTGGTACGCGTCGTGATCGCAGTTCGACCCGGGGAAAACGACGACGCCGAAACGGACGGGCATGGGAATTCAGAGGGATGGAAGCCAGAGCAGCGATGGGGGAGTGGGGGCGTATTCCGTATTGCGCATCTCGCACGATCCACCACTCGCTGTTTGCGCAATACGAAGTACGCAATACCGGTCCGTTCGAAGCAGGGCTTGGACGGAGGGAACAGTCGCTGACGAGAAGGGCAGGCCCCTACGCGTTCACGTAATCGAGCCACGCGCTCCCGTCCACGTAATCGTCGATCACGGACGGGGTCTGCGAGCGTCCGTACGAGGCGAGCAGGCGCTCGACCTTTTCCTGGAACGACTGCAGGCAATTGGAGATCAGATCGCTCCGGAAGCCCCGATCCCCAAGCTCGATGACCATCTCCATCGTCACGACGCGTCCCAGAACGCGGCCCAGGTCCACGAGCTTGCGCTGCGAGAGTGACTGGTCGACCTCAAAGTCGAGCGCTTCGGAGACGTACTCCGTCGCGCGGGCGGTCGGCTCGTGGTCCTCCAAAAACGAGCGGAGGTTCCGCTCTTTCGTCTGGCGCATGGACTTCAGAATCGCCTCCGAAATCTGCTGGTAGAGGACGTCGTTCGAGCCCTCGAAGATCTGGAACGGGCGGCTGTCGACCACCGAACGGCCGGCCACGTGGTCGAGCCGGTATCCCTTGCCCCCGGTCAGCTGCAGGAGCGACTGGGCCGCATTCTGCATGAGGTCGGTCACCACCGTCTTGGTGGCGTTGGCCGAGAGGGCCTCGCCGGCGAGGTTGTTGTCGGTGCCGGCGTGCTCGCTGGTATGGAGACACATGGCCGAACATGCCGTGTAGGCGGCCTGGATGTCTGCCACGCGGCGCTGCACCTGGTCGTACTCGAGCAGCGGCTTGCCGCCCACGAACCGTTCCTTGCAGTGTGCCAGGGCCTCGTCGAGGATGCGCTGGAGGAAGCCCATGCCCATTCCGGGAAACTCGATCCGGCTCCGGTGCAGGGTATCGAGCATCATCTTGATGCCCGTGCTCTCGGGCTGCAGGCGGTGCTCCGCCGGGACCTGAATGTCGACGTGGTTGCGCCCGTATGGAATCATGTAAAGCCCGAGGTTTTCGTAAAACTCCTCCACCTCGATCATCTGCTCCGGCCGGTTCATGTCGGCGACGAAGAAGTCGATGTCGCGGCCCAGGTCGCCATTGGCGCCCTGCCGTCGGGCCGTCACGAGCCAGAAGTCAGCCCAGCCCGTGAGGCCGGCCCAGTGCTTCGTGCCCGTGAGGTGATAGTCCCCATTCTCCATCTCCGTGTAGGAGGTTTCCATGCTGAGGGCATCGGTCCCGTAGTCGGGCTCTGTGATCATGAGGCCGCCCAGGTTTTTCTCCTCGATGAAGCGCTCGAAGATGGGGGCCTTGATGGGATCGGCACCGTACTTCGTGAGGGGCTGCAAAAACAGGGCGCCGTTGATGCCCAGGGTCAAGGAGAGGGCGAGCGACTCGTAGGAGGCCGTGGCAAGAATCGACTGGCACTCGTGGACGTGGCCGCCCCGTCCCCCGTACGCTTCGGGAATAAAGACCGAGAGCGGGGTCATCGACTGAATCTCCCGCATCATGAACGGCGGAAGGCCCCGCTGCGTGCTCACGGAATCGAAGTCGCCCCGCATTCTGAAGACCTTGTGGAGCTTCTTGCGGAAGGCGTCCCGGAACGTCTCGAATTCAACGGAGGTCCCGAGGTCTTCGGATACGTAAGAGGCGATGCTCATTGTGTGGGGGGTCTCGAGGAGACAGTGGGCCCGAATCAGGGGCCGTAGGCGGAGTACGGGTGCTGCATGATCATCTTCTCACAACGAGTGCACGTTGAAAAAGATCGATTGTAGAAGAGGGATCTGCAAACGAAGCTGCAACAAATCGTCGGAGTGGCCCCAAGAACATGTTGCGTTCACGCCGCGGGGAGGGGAAAACCGGAGGGCCGGCCCGAATAGAACTACGAAAAGGAGGAAGGCCGAGGTTCTTTCGGCCTTCCTCCTCTCGGAGAGTGGGAGCGAAGGACGCCGGGGGGCCGGCAGTCTCCCGTGTTGCCTAAAACAGGAGGTCCTAGAACGGGAGGTCGTCGTCGGGCTCGAACGTGTCCTCGTCCCCACTGCCCGAAGAGTTCTGCTGCTCAGGCTGTGGGCCGGAGGGCCCGGCGGGCTGTTCCTCACGGGTCTGGTCAAGGTCCTCCTCCCCGCGTGCCTGGTTGAAGCCGTCCATGTCTGCTCCCCCCTGCCGGTTGCTGTCGAGAAACATCATCTCCTGGGCCTTCACCTCCGTCGAGTAGCGCGTGTTGTCGTCGCGGTCTTCCCAGGAGCGGGTCTGGAGCTTCCCCTCGAAGTAGACCTGAGAGCCCTTGTCAAGGTACTCGTTGCAGATCTCTCCGAGCCGCCCCCACGCCACCACGTCGTGCCACTCGGTGTTTTGTACCTCGTTGCCGTCGCTGTCGGTGTAGGTCTCGTTGGTTGCGAGGGACATGTTGCAGACGGCCGTCCCGCTGCCGGTGTACCGGAGTTCGGGATCGTCGCCGAGGTTGCCGATGAGAATAACCTTGTTGACTCCGCGTGCCATGGTGACCACCTAGCCGTATTGTTCGAAGATCGATGAGCGCCCGAGCCCCTCCTTTTGCAGTTCTGACTGCAATCCTGGACTGCCCTATACGACGAGCCGCGGGAAGTGTCCCGAGCCGTCGCGACGCAGACGAACGGCAAGGGAAGAGCGCAGACCGCAATTCGTTCCATAGACACACGGAGGGGCCACAACATAACGCATCTCCCAAACAGAAAAAATGAAGCGGCCCCGGGCACGACAACGGACAGAAGCGGTTGGGCCTGCGGCTGCAGGCAGGATGGCCTCCAATCAGCACTCCTGCTCAATCCCCTCACAAAGAAAGCCGGGCAGATGCGCTCACCCAAAGACGCATCTGCCCGGCAAGGATGGAGGCCTCCTGGGGACTGTAAGGTCCCGCACAACGTGACCGCGCACGCGACCGACGCTGTACATTGGTTTGCATGCAATGCATGTGCCAACCTGGGATGCCCCGGCCGTTTTGTGAATGAGCGCCGGTCCATGCAGGGCGGGGCGTACGCTTCGTCACACAGTTGTCCGCCCCACTAGACAGGGGGCGGGGGCTAGCGGCCAGACGACGACGTGAGTTGGGCCTCTTCGGCAAGCTCCTCCAAAAACTCGAGCGTCAGTGCGTTAAACGTGTCCGGGTGCTCAATCATCGGGGCGTGCCCGCATTCGTCGATGAACTCGAGGCGGGCGTTCGGCATCCGGTCGCGAAATTCCTCCCCCACCTCGGGCGGGGTGACGATGTCGTTTCGTCCCCATACCAGCAGCGACGGCATGTCGAGTTGTGAAAGCCGTTCGGTGACGGTTTCTTCGTCGGCCGAGCGGGCGATCTTGAGCAGGCGAAAGGCCCGCGGCCGGTCGTTTACAATTTCGAGCATGTCGTCGACCAGCTCCTCGGTCGCGTGGGCGGGGTCGTAGAAGGTCATCTCGGTGCGTTCCCGGATGAACTCGCGGTCTTGGCGTCGGAAGAACGAGGACCCCATTGTGGTTTCGTAAATGCCGGACGATCCGGAGAGCACCATGGCGTGGACGTTCTCCCGGTGGTCCAGCGCGTAGAGAAGCGCGACGTGGCCCCCGAGCGAATTGCCGACCAGGATGACGGAGTCGAGATCGAGCGCCTCCACGAAATCATGGACGTGCCTTGTGAGGCGTGGCACGCCGGTCTCCGACAAGGGAAAGTCGTACACCGGAAGGATGGGAGCAAGCACCCGGTAGCCGTTGCCCGAGAGGGCCTCGACGGTGTCGACCCAGTTGCTCAAATCCCCCAGCATCCCATGCAGAAGGACGACTGGGGGCATGGGAGAATCAGCGGGGCCCTCCACATTGTACCTGAAAGAGCCTGTTTCGTGGATGGGAAAGGGGGTTTCGTGCATACGTCGTAGACTCGTCGTCAGTGAGGGCGGGCCGCTTGAGGGTATGTGGGGCGACGTTCTGGGCGACGGGGGGCGGGCATCGGATCCAGCCAAGCCCCCAGTCCGGTTGGTGGGGAACAGCAGAAGGCCCCGAGGCGCGTAGGCAAAGGCCGTGTAGATTCCCAAATACGTCTTGCAAGAAACGCACGAGGTCAGTAACATTCAAAGCTCCGAAGCCCAACGGGTTCACCCGTCTTCCGTGGTGCCGCTGGGTCGAGGCAGCGAGGGCAACGAAGATTTGCGAAAGAGATCGACGCAGCGAGCGGCAGGAGTCCTTCCGAAAAAGGGTCTCCTGCTCTGCGCTAGAGAAACTGAATTTTCGGTATTCAGTATGAAAACGGATCGTTCACTCCATATCTTTCTTTTCCAGCCCGCCAATTGTTCATGAAGAAGACGTCACAGAAACGTGCCGCTCGAATCGGAGTGTGCAGTGCACTGGCCGGGGGGGCGGTCGGGTTTGCATTGGGCATGCTGTTCGCCCCGAAGCGGGGGCCTGATGCTCGTCGCCGCGTCGCGTACCAGCTGGAGCGGCTGTCGGCGCAGACGGAGGGGTTTTTCCGCCGGCTCCTTCAGTCCGGGGCCGAGAGGGAGGGCCGTCGCGACAGTGATGCCGTGGTGGAGGACGCTGAGGCCCGGGCCGATCACATCCGTGACGACATCGACACGCTTATGGAAAAGCTTCGCCAGGCATCCCAGGCCGAGGACACGGACTGACCCCGTCTCGCGCCGGAGTGGCCCTCCGCCCGCTCCCTTCTCTACCGCCATCGATTGACCGACCCATCTCTACATGCCAGATCTGACCGTCCTGCTGTCCCCCGCTGACCAAAAGCAGCCTGGGGGAAATCCGTTTGCCCCGGACATGTTTGATTACCGCACGTCGGGCACGTTCAACTACTACGACGCCCTCAATCCCGACCGGCGTGAACTGATCGATACGCTCCAGGAGGTGATCGACGAGTCGGACGATGAGGCGCTCGCGGAGGTGTTTGGGGTAGAGGACTATCAGCTGGAGGAGGCCATCCGCGTCAACGAAGAAATCTACGACGCCCCGCTCATGTCGGCGCTCGACCGGTACAGCCCAGGGGTGATGTACGCCGCCATGGACTTTGCGAACCTTCCGACAGGGGCCCAGCGCCGCCTTCTCGAAAACGGAGTCATCCTGTCTGGCCTATTTGGGCTCTTGCGTCCCGACGACCTGATTCCGAACTACCAGCTTGGCATGGGGGTCTCCCTGCCGGACGTAGGGCCGGTGGCCGACTACTGGCGGCCCATCATCAGTCCCATGCTCAACGACAGCCTTGAGGATCGGTGGGTGTGGGATCTGCTCCCCGAGGTGCACCGAAATGCGTGGACCGACGAGCACACGTACACGGCCCGCGTGGAGGTGCAGTTCGAGCGCGTCGAGGATGGAGAGCGGGTGCCCATCACCGGAGAGGACCTGGAGGTGCAGCGTGGTCAGTTCGTGAACTTTATCGTGCAGGAGACGGCCGAAGAGATGGAAGACCTTCGCGAGTGGTCGGAAGAGGAATCCGACGAACTGACGTTCGACGAGGACGCCTCCACCTACGACGAGGACACAAAAACCTGGACGATCGTCATGGTACAGGAGTAAGCCGACTTGTCGGCGAATCTGTTCGAGCCCCCGCTCTGATTCCCCCATTGCCAGCGCATGCCTACCCCTCGCGTCCCGATGCCCATGAATCCTCCAGTCGTTATTGGCATTGCTGGCGGATCTGGATCGGGGAAGACGACGGTCCTCCACCACATCATTGAAGAATTCGGGGCAGACCCGATTGCCGTCCTCGACCACGACGCCTACTACCGGGATCTTTCTCACCTCTCTCCCGAGAAACGGGCACGCTTCAACTTCGACCATCCCGATGCGCTGGAGACCTCGCTCATGCGGGAGCACATCGACCACCTCATCGAGGGACAGGCGATCGAGAAGCCGGTGTACGACTTCACTACGCACACGCGCCGCGAGGAGACCGAGACGGTAGAGCCGCGGCCCGTCATCATTATCGAGGGCATCCTCGTGCTGGCCGAGTCGGCCCTGGAGGAGCGCATGGACATCAAGATCTACGTCGACGCGGCCGACGACATTCGGCTCATGCGTCGCATCCGCCGAGACATGCAGGAGCGCGGGCGCTCCATTGAGGGCATCCTGCGCCAGTACGAGCGGACGGTGCGCCCCATGCACCTTGAGTTTGTGGAGCCCTCGAAGCGGGAGGCCGACATCATCATTCCGCGAGGGGGGCACAACGAGGTGGCCACCCAGATGGTCATGTCGCGGATTCAGGAACTGCTCCGGCTGGTGGAGCAAGGGACGCTGCAGGCGTAGCACCGCCGCGGTGCCGAAGAGAGAACGGACTACCCCCTGTTTGTCTCTGTCAGCCGGCGCACGCCCCACAGCACGAGATGCGGGGCGTGCGACGTCTCAGGGCCGAGGGGGGCGGTGAGAAGGGAGCTCCAGCCGCCCGTGAGGACCAGTTGCGGGGCGTCGGGGAGCCGGTCGGCGAGGCGGTTTGTCATGCCCTGCACGCTGTCGATGAAGCCCCACAGGATGCCGCTCTGCAGGGCCGCTGCGGTGGAGGCGCCTATGGGTGTGGCCGGAGGGTGCAACGGCACGTTCGGAAGCTGTGCGGTGCCGCCCTGAAGCGCCGTGCGCGTGAGAGCCGGGCCCGGCCCGATTGCTCCGCCCTGATAGACGCCGTCCCGGTGCACCACCTCGTAGTTGACCGCGGTCCCGGCGTCCACCACGATGACGCTGCGGGGCGGGGCGCGCCCGTGCCGGACCCACCCGGCGGCCGCTGCGGCCAGCCGATCGGTGCCCAGCGTGTCGGGGGTGTCGTAGTCGAGGGTGAAGGGCAGTGTCATGTCGGGCCCAATGATCGTGACGGGGGCGTCCGTGACGGCCTGGAGCGCGCGAGTCACGGCGTCGGTCCGGACAGGGACGACCGACACGAGCCCGATCTGTTCGATCGTCTCGTCGGCCAGGGCGGAGGCGAGGGCCTTCCGCCAGTAGGCGGCCGGGTCGGGGGCCTCGTCGGGAGGGTCGATGGAGAACGTGCGGTCGAGCTCCTCCTCCGAGAAGAGCCCTCCCTTCACGGCGCTGTTTCCGACGTCGAGGGCAAGAAGCATGGTGGGGGAAGAGGCGATGCTTGGGGCGGACCGGTCCTCAGCGCTGGCTCGTCACGTCCTCTGCGTGGACCGCGGTGGTCGTGCCGTCGGCCGTCCGCAGGCGCAGCGCCCCGGTCTTCGTGATGCCCTGCACCGTACCCGTAAGGGCCTCGTCGGTGCCGGGGACGTGGAGGGTCCGAGTGGCCCCGAGGGAGGCGAGGCGCGTACGGAACGCAGCGCGGACGGACGCAGCGTCGCCGGCATGCACGGCGTCGTACCGGCGTTCGAGGGCCCGGAGGAGGCGGGCCAGGAGCGGGGGCCGCGGCACAGAGCGGCCAGTCGTGAGGCGGAGCGAGGTGGCCGTGTCGGTCAGGGCGTCGGGGAAGTCGGTTTGATTGACATTGAGGCCGACCCCCAACACGACCACGGCGTCGGTGTTGGGCGGGGCGAGGGACGATTCCAGCAGGATGCCGCAGGTCTTGCGGCCCTCCAGGAGGACATCGTTGGGCCACTTGAGGGCGGCCGCGTGGGGCGAGACGAAGGCCTCAACCGCCTCAGCGACGGCCACGCCCGCCGCCACCGTAAGCAGGCCAAACCGGTCCGGAGACAGCGTGGGGCGGAGCACGACCGAGAAGAGGAGGTTGCGGCCCTTGTCGGCCGTCCAGTCGCGCCCGTGTCGGCCCCGGCCGGTCGTCTGGTAGTCGGTGAGCACCGTGGCGCCCTCCGGCGCACCCTCCGCCGCCCACCGGGCCGCCCGCTCGTTCGTCGAGCCGACCTCCTCGAAGCCGCGCATCGACTGTCCGAGGCGGTCGGTAGAGAGCCGGTCCTGCGTGTTCTCAACGAGGGGCAGAGACATAGAAGAGAGCGTCGGTCCAGGAAAGCAGAGGGCATCTGCGGCGGTGCGTGCGGGGCCCGGCGGTCAGCGGGTGTCGTACCCGTAGTACGCCGAGACCGTGCGAAACTGGCGGGGTGCCCGGAGGGGCACGTCCACGACGGCCCGAACGCGGGTCAGGTGCGGCACCCAGGCGGCATCGGGGGCCCGGCGGAGGCGAAGCGTGACCTGGCTCCGTTCGCGAAACAGCAGGAGTTGGCTGGCGCGGGCGGTGGTGAGGCCCACGAGTTCGTGCGACGAGCGGTCGATCGTGAGCCGGGCGTACCGGATGCTCTGGTCGGCGCCTCGCTCGTCCAGGCGCGCCTTTGCCTCCACCACGTGGGTCGGCGTGCCGTCCAGGAGCGAGTCGCGGCGGAGGGCGTACCGGTAGGCCTCCTGCGTCCGGGCGGCGAGGTACGCCGGGCGGTCGGGAAGGGCCTGGGGCGCCACGTTGCCGGGACGGGCGCGGCGGGACTGCGCAGGGGTGAGGCGCGCCAGCAGCCCACCGGCCTGGAACCGGCCCGCCGAGTCGGCCCGCTGGATCGTTCCGGGGGCCGTACCGGGCGAGTATCGGAGCGTGTGCGTGCGATGCGCCGTGACGGCCCCGGTCGTGTCCAGCTGCTCGGTGCGCACGTGTCGGGTGACGGCGTACGCGTCGAGGCGAGCAAAGGCCGAATCAAACGCCGTCCGATTCAGCCGCGAAAGAACGGCCAGCACCGAGTCCCGCGGCACGTCCGTGGCCTCCGTCGTGTCGAGGGCGCCGAACGCGGCGGATCCTCTTCCGTGCTCCGGAGGGGAGGTGCAGCCCAGACTTCCGACCACGAGGAGCCACCCGCCCATCACGATATGTAAAAAACGGGCGCGTTTGAGAGGGGCGGGCTGCATCACTCATCGTCGGTTTATATGTTGGGACGCATTCCGGTACCGCTAGCCCAAACCCGGACAAAAGTTTCGGTCCGCGCAAGGGGCTTCGTAAAGTCTTCGGGGCGTTCGGGCATTGACGCTCGCAATTGACCGTGCACAGATGGACTCTCCTACGCACGATTCGCCGTACGATTTGCTTCTCGACACGGCCGTGCGGGCGGCGCGGCAGGCCGCCGCCGTCATCCGGGAACAGGCTGGCACGCCCAGCGACGTGCGCGACAAGGG
>Ga0207753_1000093_pt1 | contig 35140 bp, 29 predicted proteins | sample PonA233FremontCA_2_FD_187273 | JGI IMG/M metagenome (GOLD analysis project Ga0207753, IMG submission 187273) | Salt pond sediment microbial community from Fremont, CA, USA - Pond A23 Sediment 3 (SPAdes) | ecosystem: Environmental > Aquatic > Non-marine Saline and Alkaline > Saline | place: USA... | reverse complement strand
CCGCGTACCCACGCTCGCGTACACCCGCCGTGCGTCCGAACTCGTCGGGCGGACCGCCGCCGACGTCGACAGCGCGGTCGCGCTCCTGGAGGCGGCGTCGATCGACCGGACCGGCAGCGTCGCGGTCCGGGCACGCAACGTGCGCTCGACCGCCGACGCGAGCACCGCGGCCGCCGAGCGCGACCTCGGGGCCGTTCTCGTCGACCGCGGCTTCGCGGTCGACCTCGACGACCCCGACCACGAACTCCGAGCGGCCTTCGCCGGCGACGTCTGCCTGCTGGGGTGGCAGATCGGCGAACGCGACGCCGGGTTCGGGGCGCGGGCGCCGACCGATCGCCCCTTCTTCCAGCCGGGGAGCATGGCCCCGGTCGACGCCCGGGCGTACGTCAACCTCGCGGCCGGCCCCACGCTCCCGGACGCGACGGTGCTGGATCCGATGTGCGGCACCGGCGGGTTGCTCCTGGAGGCGGGGCTGATCGGCGCCCGCCCCGTCGGGTCGGACGCCCAGTGGAAGATGGCCCGCGGGACCGCGGAGAACCTCGCGCACTTCCTGCCAGACTCGCGGTGGGACGTCGTCCGCGGCGACGCCACCGCGCTTCCCTTTGCCGACGACGTCGCCGACGCCGTGGTCGTCGACGCGCCGTACGGCCGCCAGTCGAAGATCGCGGGCCACGACCTCGACGCGCTCGTCGACGGCGCGCTCGCCGAGGCGGCGCGACTCGCACCGCGGTGCGTCCTCGTGGCTGATCGATCCTGTAGCACGGCCGCCCGCGACGCCGGATGGACCGTCGACGCGCGGTTCGAGCGACCGGTTCACGGGTCGCTAACCCGCCACGTCCACGTGTTGGAGCGGGCGTAGCCGGGGGCGTACGCCTCCCGTCGCTACCGCCCCGCGGCCGCCACGATCGACTCGCCGGCCCGAACCCGGTCGCCCGTCTCGACCAGGAGGTCCTCGCGGTCGTACGCCGGAGGCAGGAGCACGTCCGCCCGCGACCCGAAGTCGATGTGGCCGATCCGCTGGCCCCGCGAGAGGCCCGCCCCCGCCCCGACGTAGGGGTGGATCCGCCGGGCGAACGCCCCCGCGATCAGCGACACCTCGGCGGGCCCCTCGTCGGTGTCGACGTCGACGTCGACCCGCTCGTTGCGCTCGGACGCCTTCGAGAACGCCGGCCGGTGGGCGCCCGGCCGGTGGGTGACGCCGCGGACCGTCCCGTCGAACGGCGCGCGGGTCACGTGGACGTCGGTCGCGCTCAGATACACCCCGATCCGGAGCTGGTCGCCCTCCGCCCGGAGGACCGAGACGCGGCCGTCGGCGGGCGACACGACGCCCGGGCCGGAGGCTCGCCGGTCCGGATCCCGGAAGAACCACGCCACGAACCCGCCGACCGCGAGCGCCACGACCGCGAGCGGGGGAGCCAGGACGGCAAACACGGCGGCGGCCGCGAACGCCGGGACCGCGAAGCGTCGGACGCCGGGCGCGAAGCGCATGGGTCAGGCCGGCGCCTCCCGGTCGAGCTCCGACTGGCCGCCCGCCCACGCCGCGAGCAGGTGGGTGACGTGGAGACGGGGGTCGTTGCCCTCCGCGAGATCCAGGTCGACGCTCCCCGCCAGCCGGTGGAGCCGAACGATGTTCGCCGCGCCGAACTCCTCGGGGTAGGTGTCGGCCACCCGGAGGAGTTCGGCCAGGAGCTCCTGGCCGCCGAACCCCTCGTCGTCGAGCAGGTCGGTGATCGCCTTCCGGGCGTCGCGGATCTCCCCCGCGGCGGCGGCGTCGAGCACGCGCTTCAGCGCGTCGTCGTGCCCGACGTCCGACAGCGCGGTCTCGGCGGCGTCGGTCGTGAGGCTCCCGTCGCCCTCGCCTGCGGCGTGTTGCGCGGCGAGAACCGCGTACCGGAGGTCGCCGCCGGCCTTCGACGCGATCAGGTTCAGCGCCAGCGGCTCGGCGTCGACACCCTCCCGCTCCGCGATCGACGCGAGCACCGCCTCGGTCTCCCCGGTCGACGGCGCGCGGACCGGAACCGGGAAGCACCGCGACCGGATCGCGGGGATGAGCTTCGAGGGCTGCCGCGTCGCGATCACGAACTGCGTGCTGCGGTGGTACCGCTCCATGACCCGCCGGAGCGCCTGCTGGAAGTCCGCTCGGATGGTCTCGGCGTTGTCCAGGAGCACCGTCTTGTACGACCCCGACGCGGGCTGGTACGACGCCAGCTCCTGGAGGATGTGGGAGATCATGTCCCGCTTCGACCAGTCGCGCTTGTACTTGTTCCGGCCCTCGCCGCGGCGGTACTGCTTCGAGAACTCGGTTTGGCCCTGGAGGAACCGGGAGAACCGCGGGTCCTCGCGGATCTGTTTCTTCGACCGGTCGAAGAAGTCGGCGACGTTGATCTCGACCAGGTCGGCGTCGGGGTCGTCGTGGGCCTCGCCCGCCAGCGCGCGCACGGCCGCGGTCTTCCCGGCGCCCGGCGGCCCGCGGACCACGAGGTTCATGGGCTCGTCGACCGTGCGGGAGAGTCGCTCGCGGACCTCCGACTGCGGCAGCGCCGACAGCGACGGGGCGTGTTTCTCGGTCCAGAGGGGCGCGTCCATCACCGGAGCGTAGTCGGCGGGTGGGTAAGAAACTCCCCCTCCGCGCCCGCCTCAACGTGCTCACGGGTCCCGGTCGAGCGCCCGCTCCGTGTCGCCGTCGGGGGCGTCCGGCCCCGCCTCCCGCTCCAGCCGCTCCCGGGCCCCCTCCGGGGTCTCCGTCTCCAGGAGCGCCTCCAGCTTCCGCTCGAACTGTTCGTCGGAGAGGTCGCCGCCGGCGTAGCGCTCGCGGAGGCGATCGAGCGCGGCGTCGACGTCGGCCTCGGGGGCGCCCTCGGAGCGATCGGTCCGGACCGGCTCCGACGACGCGTCGCCCCGCCCGCGGAGCAGCGACACCACCGGGACCACGACCGCGTACCCGATGGCGAAGATCACCCAGAACTCGACGGCCTCCAGGATCGGGACCCCGAACAGCGACCCCAGGCCCGCGCCGAGCACGCCGAGCGCGACGGCGCCCACCACGGGGTCGTCTCCGTCGGCGAGAGAGTCGTCCCACCACTCGGCGTCCGGGCCACGGCCCTCCTGCATACGTCCACGGTACGTCGGATCCGACAAAAATCCCCGCAGCGGAGCCGACGCCCCCCGGCTACGCGCCGAGCAGCTCGACCAGCAGCCCCTTCTGGGCGTGGAGCCGGTTCTCCGCCTGGTCCCACACCAGCGCGCGGTCGGACTCCAGGACCGAATCGGTGATCTCCTCGCCGCGGTGGGCGGGCAGGCAGTGCATCACGTCGGCGTCGGTCCCCGCGAGGAGGGCGTCGTTCACCTGGTAGCCCTCGAAGGCCGCGAGCTTCTCCGCGCGCTGGTCCTCCTGCCCCATCGAGATCCACACGTCGGTGTAGACGACGTCGGCGTCCGCGACCGCGTCTGCCGGGTCGTCGACGACCTCGGGGGCACCGCCGAGGTCGGCGGCCTGGTCGAGCACCGCGTCGTCCATCCCGTAGCCGTCGGGCGTCGCGACCGTGAGGTCCAGCCCGGCCATCGCCGCGCCGACCGCGAACGACTGCCCGACGTTGTTGCCGTCGCCGACCCACGCCGCCGTCACCCCGTCGAACCCTCCGTACGCCTCGCGGATCGTCAGCAAGTCCGCGAGGGTCTGACACGGGTGCGCGTCGTCGGTCAGGCCGTTGATCACGGGGACGTCGGAATACTCGGCCAGTTCGAGCAGGTCCGCGTGGTCGAACAGCCGCGCCATCACCGCGTCGACGTACCGGGAGAGCACCCGCGAGGTGTCCGACAGGGGCTCGCCGTGGCCGAGTTGGATGTCGTCGGGCCCGAGGAAGATTGCGTGGCCGCCGAGTTGGGTCATCCCGGTCTCGAAGGAGATCCGGGTGCGCGTGGAGGGCTTCTCGAAGAGCATACCCAGCGTGTGCGCCGCCACCCGGGCGCCGTCGGTGCCGGCCTTGATCGCTGCCGCCCGGTCGAGGACGGTCGCCAGTTCGTCGGGCGCGAGGTCGTCGATGTCGAGGAAGTGGTCGGTGTCGAGCATCGTGATCAGTCGGCGAGCCGCTCGCAGACGTCGACCAGCACGCCGATCGCGCTGTCGTACTCCGCGAGGTCCAGGTGTTCGTTCGGCGAGTGATCCAGGTCGGAGTCGCCGGGGCCGTAGGTCGCCATCGGGCAGTCCCACGACCCCGCGTAGATGTTCATGTCGCTGGTGCCGGTCTTCCGGAGGAGCCGTGGCTGCCCGTCGGCGCCCCGGATCGCGGCGCGGAGCGCGCGGGCGACCGGCGTCCGCGGGCTCGTCATCACCGGCGGGATGGGCGTCTCCCAGTGGACGCCGCCGCGGGCGAGTTCTCCCTCCGCGACCTCACGGATGTCGTCGATGGTGTACTTCGGCGGGACCCGGAACTGCACGTCGACCGTGGCCTCGACCGCGAGGCCGTCGTCGGTGGGGCCGCCGTCGAAGCTGACCGGCTTCGTGGTGACGGTGTCGAAGACCCCGTCGGAGTCGTCGGCGTCGAAAAACTCCGCGACGCTCGACCACCAGTTCACCGCCGACTGGATCGCGTTGTCGTCGGGGCGCGAGGAGTGGCCGAGTTCGCTGGTGGAGACGTACGTTCCCGAGAGAAAGCCCCGATACCCCAGGGTGATGCCGTCCCACCCCGAGGGCTCGCCGTTGATGACGGCCTCGGGGGCGTCGCGGTCCGCGATGAGGTGCCACGCGCCGTTGGAGCCGGTCTCCTCCCGCACCACGCCCGCGAAGGAGACGCCGGTCTCGACCGCCGCGACCGCCATCGCGGCGAGCGATCCGGTGGCGTCGACGCTGCCGCGACCCCAGAGCACGCCGTTCTCCAGCTGCACCGGCACGTCGCCGGGGACGGTGTCGACGTGTGAGGTCAAAAGCACCGAGTCGTCCGCGGGCGCCCGGACGTTGCCCGTGTCGTCGATCCACACCTCGCGGTCGTGAGCCTCGAAGAACTCCACCAGGCGCTCCGCGGCCGCCGCCTCCTCGCCCGACGGCGACGGGATCGACACCAGGTCCGCGAGCAGCGTCTGTGCCCGTGTCAGCCCCTCCGTCAGCCCGGGCTGGACGTCGAAGGCGTCGTGATCCGCGAGGAAGCCGGCGGCGTCGCTGCCGGTCGGGTCGGCCGTCCCGGCGTCGACGCTGACCTCCCCGTCCGCGGCCTCGTCGGCCTCGTCGGCGTCGAGGTCGGCGCTCATCCCAGCACCTCCACGAACGAGTCGACGAACTGGTCGGCGTGCGCCTCGTCGATGGTGAGCGGCGGCAGCAGCCGAACCACCGTCCGGCCGGCGGGGAGCGCGAGCACCTGCTCGCTCAGCGCGAGGTTCTTCAGGATCCGGTTGGCCCCGCGCTTCACCTCGACGCCGATCATCAGCCCGACGCCACGCACCTCCCGGACCGGGAGGTCGTGCTCGTCGACCGCGGCCTCGAGTTCGCTCCGGAGGTACTCTCCGACCCGCGCGGCGTTACCCGGGACGTCCTCCTCGACGATCGTCTCCAGGGTCGCGTTCGCGGCCGCACACACGACGGGGCCGCCGGAGTACGTCGAGCCGTGGTCGCCGGAGTCCTCGGCGATCCAGTCCGTCACCAGGGTCGCCCCGAGCGGCAGCCCGTTCGCGATCCCCTTCGCGGACGTGAGGATGTCGGGTTCGACCCCGACGCGGTCGCAGGCCCACAGCGATCCGGTGCGTCCCACGCCGGTCTGGACCTCGTCGAACACCAGCGCCGCGCCGGCGTCGTCGGTCGCCTCCCGAGCGGCGTGCAGATACTCCGCCGACGCGGGGTGGATCCCGCCCTCGCCCTGGACCGGTTCGAGGAAGACCGCGGCGGTCTCGTCGTCGACCGCGTCGGCGAGCGCGTCGCCGTCGCCGTAGGGGACGAACTCGATCCCGCCCGCGAGCGGCTCGAAGGGCGCCTTGTACTTGTCCTTCCAGGTCATGGCCAACGCGCCCATCGTCCGGCCGTGGAAGCCGCGCTTCGTCGCCACGATCTTCGACCGGCCGGTGGCCGACCGCGCGAACTTCATGGCGGCCTCGTTGGCCTCGGTGCCCGAGTTGCACAGCCACACGTTGTCGACGTCGCCGGGGCCGAGCGCCGCCAACTTCTCGTAGAGATCCGTCCGGGGCCCGACGGGGTACGACGCCTGGACGTAGGTGAGCTGGCCGATCTGGTCGCGCACGGCCTCGGTGACCGCGGGATGGGAGTGGCCGATCGACGCCACCGCGTACGACGCGCCGAAGTCGAGGTATTCGGTCCCGTCGGCGCCGTTGAGGTAGGCTCCCTCGCCGGACTCGATCTCGATCGGCTTCTCCGAGAAGACGAACCCGCCCGTCATTGCGCCGCCCCCGTGTCCGCAGCGTCGGTCGACTCGACGGGCTCGTCGCTCGTCTCGACCGCGCTCGCGGCGACGTGTGTCCCGCCGCCGTCAAGCGCGGCGGTGATCGGTGCGTCGGCGTTGGCGCTCGCGACGACGACCGTCGGCGCGCCGGCGTGGAGGGCTTCTTCGGCAGCCATCACTTTCTTGCGCATAAATCCGTCCGCTGCGTTCTTTAGGCCGTCGAACTCCGCGGGCGTCGCGACCGATCCGATCAGGGTCGCGGGATCGTCGGGATCGGCGTACACGCCCGCGACGTCGGTGAGGACGACCAGTTCGGCGCCGAGCGCCCCCGCGACGGCGGCTGCGGCCCGGTCGGCGTCGGCGTTGACCGCGACGCCGTCGTCGGCCAGCATCGGCACGGTCACCACCGGCGTGTACCCGTCGCCGAACAGGGTGTCGAGCAGGCCGGCGTTCACGCCGGTGATCTTCCCGGAGTGGTCGCCGCGCTTGATCTTCCGCTTTCCGTCTTCGATCACGCGAACCGCGGACTTCCGAGGGCCGGTCAGCAGCCCGCCGTCGACGCCGGAGAGCCCCACGGCGTCCACGCCGGCGTTCCGGAGCTCGGTGGTGAGGTCGGTGTTGAGCTTTCCGGGCAACACCATCGAGAATACCTCCATCGTGCGCTCGTCGGTAAAGCGGCCGACCACGCCGCCCGGCGTCTCGACGTAGGTGGGCTCCTCGCCGAGCGCCTCGAGCGTGTCGTCGACGGCCGTCGACCCGCCGTGGACGACGACGACGTCACGGCCGCCGTCGACCAGGGCGGCCACGTCGTCGATCGCACCCGCGGGGTCGACCGCGCGGGCGCCGCCGATCTTCACGACTACCGGCGGCTCCGACTCCGCGGGCGCGCCGGGATCGCCGCCGTCGGCTCGCAGCCGGCCCCCGGGTCCGGTCGCGGCTGTCGTCCGGCGAGCGTCGCGTGCGTCGTGGGTGTGTTCTTCGTGCGTCATCGGTGAAAGATGTGGTTACGGGTCAGGGTGCGCCGACGGGGTGGAGCCCGGCGAACTCCAGCCCGGCGGTCTCGTCGATCCCCAAGGCGACGTTGGTTGCGTGGACGGCCTGTCCGGCCGAGCCTTTCATCATGTTGTCGATCGCCGAGAAGACGACGACCCGGCGGTTGCCGGGATCGAGCTCGAACCCGACTTCTCCGACGTTGGTGCCCGCGACCGCCTTCGGTTCGGGGTAGCGGTAGACCCCGCCGCCGCCAGCGACCGTCCGCATAAACGGCTCGTCGGCGTAGGCGTCGCGGTAGGCGCCCCAGAGGTCGCCCGTCGAGACCGGCGCGTCGGGGTAGACGTGGCACGTCGCGCTCGCGCCGCGGGTCATGTCCACGGCGTGAGCGGTGAACGACACCGACGCCCCGAGGAACGCCTCGATCTCGGCCTCGTGGCGGTGGCCGGTTGGGGCGTACGGCCGGACGACGCCCGAGCGTTCGGGGTGGCTGGAAGCGTCGCCGCCGCCCGCCCCGCCCTCCGAGGAGCCGACCTTCACGTCGACGACGATCCGCTCGTCGCCGGCCAGGATGTCGGCGTCGAACAGCGGCTTCAGCCCGAGGATCGCGGCGGTGGCGTTACACCCGCCGGAGGCGATCAGGTCGGCGCCCGGGAGGTTTTCGCGGTTGATCTCGGGCAGCGCGTACTCGGAGTCGTCGAGGAGGTCGGGCCGCGCGTGGCCGTCGTACCACTCGTCGTACTCGGCCTCGGCGTCGAGCCGGAAGTCCGCCGAGAGGTCGACGACGGTGTCGGCGGCGTCGCGGAAGGCGTCGATCTGCTCCATCGACACGCCGTGGGGCGTCGCCGCGAACAGCACGTCCACCGACTCCAGTTCCGCTGGCGAGGTAAAGCGGAGGTCCATCCCCCGGAGATTGGGGTGGACGTGGCCCACGGTCTTCCGCTCCTTCGACCGGCTGGTGGCCTGTGTGACGGCAAACTCGGGGTGCTGGTAGAGGATCCGGAGGAGTTCGCCGCCGGTGAAGCCCGAGCCGCCGACGACCGAGGCGGTGTAGGTGGGGTCGGCGCCGGTTGCGCCGGCGTCGCCCGCCGGCGTCGCCGACGCGCCGTCACCCTCCCTCATACGGTCGCCTCCGCGTCGACGTCGACCTTCGTTTCGAGCCAGTCGACGACCGCGCCGGGCACGTCGACGTCGACCGCGTCGTTCAGCGCTTTGAACTCGACGGTGTGGTTGACCTCGTGGACGGTATACCCGTCTCCTGCTTCCATGAGATCCACGCCGAGCAACCCGCCGCCGACGGCGTCGGAGGCGGTCGCGACGAGCTCGCGAACCCGATCGTCGGGTTCGAAGGCCTCCACCTCCGCGCCCTTCGCGGCGTTGGTCAGCCAGTGCTCCGACGACCGGGTCATGGCGGCGATCGGCTCGCCGTCGACGGCCACCACCCGGATGTCGCGGCCGGGCTTCTCCACGAACTCCTGGACGTAGATCACCTTGTGCTGGTAGTGTCCCAGCGTGGCCTTGTGCTCGAGGATGGCCTCGGCGGCCGAGCGGGACTCGACTTTCGCCATCAGCCGTCCCCACGACCCCACGACGGGTTTGATCACGCAGGGGTAGCCGAACCGCTCGATCGTTTCGAGGGCGCTGTCGGTGGTGAACGCCACCTCGGTGGTCGGCGTCGGCACGCCGGCGCGCTCGAGCGCCAGGCTGTTTTTCACCTTGTCCGCGCAGACGTCCGCCGTGGCCGCGCGGTTGACCACGGGCACGTCGTAGGCGTCGAGAAACTGGGTGACGTAGAGGCTCCGGCTGGTCGCCAGACACCGGTCGACGACGACGTCGACGCCCTCGAACGCTTCCGGTGGGTCACTCAGGCCGAACTGCTCGTCCCGGACGTCGATCTTCGCCACCTCGTGTCCGCGGTCCCGAAGCTCCGAGAGGAGGAGCTTCTCGTCCCGACGGATCCGGGAGTACAGCAGCCCGACCTTCATCTCACTCGCCCCAGTCCTCTTCGAGCTCCGGGGCCTCTTCGAGCGTCACGGGATCGACCGAGAGGACCTCGAGCTCCGCGCCGGTCGCGGGGCTGTCGACGATCTCGCCGACCTCGACGTCGGCCGGAATCTCGATCTCCTCGCCCGTCAGCGGGTCTTCCGCGGTAATCGTGTCTGCCATATCCCGTCTTCGGCGTGACAGCGACTTAAACCCATCGAAATTGTCGGATAGTTTACCAGAGCGGTGGTACGACTAACGGCGTGGAACAGTCGAACGATCGGTCCGCGTCGAATCTATATCTGATTTCGTATGTTATCTGCCCCGGGTGGGGCTCGTCGCGGTCGCCGGGGGCGACGCCCCGGCGGACCCCGACGCCGGCGGCGCTCAAACACGGCCGGCCACCTCCCGCTCCAGCGCTCCAGCCGCGTCGTCGACCCCGTCCCGCCGGTCGTCGAGTGCCGCGGCGTCGGCGTCGATGGCCGCCTCGGCGGCGTCGAGCTGCGTCGCCACCGCCTCCGGCGCGGGCCCGCCCGCGGAGTCCCGGCTCGCGACGCTCTCGCGGGGGTCGAGCAGCGCCTCGACCTGCCCGCGGGCAACGTACTCGAACAGCGACTCCCCCAGCACGTCGACCGTGACCGCGTCCAGGGTGTCCACGTCGGGGGCGTCGCCGCCGGCACGTTCGGTCGCGGTCGCGAGCACCTCGTGGGCGGTCCGGAACGGCACGCCCGCCGCGGCGAGGGCGTCGGCCACGCCCGTCGCGGTCGAGAAGCCCTCGCCCGCGGCGGCCTCGAGCGTCTCCGCCGGCCACGACGCGGTGTCGACCGCGCCCGCGGCCACCGCGGTCGCCTCCGTCACCGCGTCGACCGTCTCCCAGACGTGGGGTGTGGCGCGCTGGAGATCGCGGTTGTACGCCCGTGGGAGCCCCTTCAGCGCCGTCAACAGACCCGTGAGCCCGCCCACCGCGTCGCCCGCGACCGCCCGGACCAGTTCCAGGCTGTCGGGGTTGACTTTCTGGGGCATGATCGACGACGTGGAGGAGTACTCGTCGGCGAGGTCGACGTACCCCTTGTTCGCGAAGACCACCACGTCCTCCGCGAGCCCCGACACCGTGACCGCGTGGGTCGAAAGCGCCGCGGTCGACTCCGCGAGGAAATCCCGGCCGGCGGCGGCGTCCATCGAGTTGGCGACGACGCCGTCGAACCCCAGCAGGTCGGCGGTCCGCCCGCGGTCGACGTCGAACGGCGTCCCCGCGAACGCCGCCGCGCCGAGCGGCGACTGGTTGGTCCGATCGTACGCGTCGAGCAGGCGGGCCGTGTCGCGGGCCACCGCCGACTCGTACGAGAGGAGGAAGTGCGCGACCGTCGTGGGCTGGGCGGGCTGGAGGTGGGTGTAGCCGGGCATCACGGTGTCGACGTGGTCGGCCGCAGTCCCGGCGAGCGCCTCCCGGAGCGCGACCGTGGCCTCGACCGCGTCGAGCAGGTCCGCCCGCAACCGGTACCGGATGCAGGTCGCGACCTCGTCGTTCCGGCTCCGCGCGGTGTGCATACGCCCGCCGTCGGGACCGATCCGGTCGACCACCGCGGTCTCGATCGCCTCGTGGACGTCCTCGCCGTCGGGGAGCGCGGCGTGACCCGCGTGCTCCACCTCGGCGAGCGCGCCCAGGATCTCGGCGGCGACGTCGCTCCCGAGGATCCCCTGCTCGGCCAGCATCACGACGTGGGCGCGGTCGACCGCGAGGTCGGCGTGGAAGATGCGCTCGTCGGCCGCGAGGCTCGACAGGAACTCGCGGGCCGGGCCCCCGGTGAAGCGGTCGCGGCGGACGACGGCCTCGCCGCCGTCAGCGGTGCCGTCCGGTGGTTCGCCCTCGCCCGACATGGCTCACTCCCAGTCGCCTTCGCCGTCCGCGCGCCCTTCGAGCGCGTCGGTCGCGGCGTTGGCGAGCCGCGACTGGAACCCGTGGTACTTCGCGACGCCCGTGGCGTCCTGCTGGGTGATGTCGCCGACCCCCTCGGTGTTGAACGACGCGGCGTCCTCGGAGTAGACCGCGTAGTCCGAGTCGCGGGCGACCGGACGGGCGCGGCCGCCTTCGAGCTTGATGGTGACGGTGCCGGTCACCCGAGACTGGGTCTCGTCGACGAACCCCTCCAGGGCGGCCATCAGGGGATGTGTCACCAGCCCCTCGTACCCCTTCTGGGCCCACTCGTCGTCGACGCGCCGCTTGAAGTCGCGCTCGTCTTTCGTGAGCACGAGCCCTTCGAGCGCCTCGTGGGCGGCAAGCAGGGTCGTGGCCGCGGGATGTTCGTAGTTCTCGCGGACCTTCAGCCCGAGCATCCGGTCTTCCATCATGTCGGTGCGGCCGACGCCGTGGGCGCCGGCGCGGTCGTTGAGCGCCCGGACCAGTTCCACGGGGTCGAGTGTCTCGCCGTCCACGGCGACGGGATAGCCGTCCTCGAACTCGATCTCGACGAGTTCGGTGTCGGCCGCGGTCGCGGGGTCCGTGGTCCACGCGTAGATCTCCTCGCCGGGGACGTGACCGGGGTCCTCCAGGTCGCCGCCCTCGACCGACCGACTCCAGAGGTTGGTGTCGATCGACCACACGCCGTCGTTGCCCGACTGGACGGGCAACCCCTTCCGCTCGGCGTACTCCATCTCCCACTCGCGGGTGAGTTCCATCTCGCGAACGGGCGCGATCACCTCCAACTCGGAGCCCCGCCACACCGCCTCGAACCGGAGCTGGTCGTTGCCCTTCCCGGTGCAGCCGTGCGCGACCGCGTCACACCCCTCGTTCCGAGCGACCTCCAGGATCGCCTCGGCGATCACCGGCCGCGCGAGCGCCGTCCCCAGCGGGTACCCCTGGTAGGTCGCGTTCGCCCGGACCGACTCGAAACACAGGTCGGCGAACTCGGCTTTCGCGTCCACGACGTGGAGGTCCAGCCCGTGAGCCTCGGCGGTCTCCCGCGCCTCGTCGAACTCGGATTCGGGTTGGCCCACGTCGACAGTCACGCCGACGACCTCGTCGTACCCGTACTCCTCTTGGAGGAGCGACACGCACACCGTCGTGTCCAACCCGCCGGAGAAGGCGAGCGCCACGCTTGTCATATACCTGCGTTTCGGAGGCTCTCCCGTATAAATTACACGGTTTAGAGGTTAGAATAAAATCATAGAGATGCCTATGGACACACCGGCGAAATGCTGGTCGCTTTCGGATCGGAACGGCGGGACGTGGGGAGGAATGGTAGTAGTGGGCCTATCGGGCCCGTCGTCGTCGCGCGACCGCCGCGCCGGTCGCGCGGGCCGGCGTTGCGACTCCCGGGAGACCGAACAGCACCGGGGTCGGACGCCGCGTCATTACTCGTCGGTGACGCCTGTCGCGTACTAAATGCTTTCGGGATTCGCCTCACCCGCCGAGGGGGACGACCCGCCTGAGCACCCGCTCGACGCCGTCGGACCGCTGCATGAGGACCGTTCCGAGCGTGCCCATCACGAGAACGTATCCGACCGCGAGCGCGGGGATCGTCTCCCGGAGGACCGTCGTCGATCCCCCGGCCGCCAGCGCGGCGATGACGAGGGAGAACTCCCCGCGCGGCACCAGCCCGACGCCGACCCGGAGCGACCGCCGCGTCGACAGGTCGTAGATCCGGCCGCCGACGTAGCCCGAGACCAGCTTCGCGGGCGTCGTCACCACCACCGCCGCCGCGAGCGGGAGCGCGACGCCGGCGACGAGCCGCGGATCGGTCCCGACGCCGATCCAGAAGAAGAAGACGGCCGCGAAGACGTCTCGGACCGGGGCGAGCAGCCGTTCGAGCCGGTCGCGGTGCCCGCTGTTCGCGAAGCCCATCCCCACGAAGAAGGCCGCGACCGCCTCGCTGACGCCGATCGACAGCGCGACCCCGGCGATCGGGACGACCACGCCGAGCGCCCGGAGGACGAACGGCTCGGGGTCGGAGACGTCCAGGAGTCGGGCGAACAGGCCGGTCCCGTACTGGACCGCGACCAGGAGGGCGCCCAGGAACCCGAACGCGATCGCGAGCGACCGGCCCACCTCGCCGACGTCGCCGCCGAGGACCAGGGAGGTCACGACCGCGAGGTAGACCGCGATGAAGAGGTCCTCGAACACCAGGGTTCCGAGGATCGGCTCCGCCTCGCGGTTCGCGATCCACCCGAGGTCGATGAGCGTCTTGGTGATGATCGCCGACGAGGAGATGTAGACGATGCCGCCCAAAAGCAGCGCCTCGACCGCCGACCACCCCAGTGCCACCCCGATCACGACCCCCAGCGGCAGGTTCACCGCCAGGTCGACCGCTCCCGCACGGGTGATCCGCGACCGCGACGCGAGCAGCCGGTCGAGGCTGAACTCCAGCCCCAGAAAGAACAGCAGCAGGACGATCCCGACCTCCGCGAGCACGGTCAGGAGGTCGCTCTCGGGCACCGTCGGCAACCCGAGGCGGCCGGCGACGAAGGGGCCGGCGAGCATCCCGCTGACGACGTACAGCGGGATCACCGAAAGGCCGATGCGGAGCGCGACCGCGCCGGCCACCGCACACACCAGAAACACCTGGCCGAGTTCGAGCAGACCTGCGGCCATCAGTCGCCCGTTACTCGCGACTCGAAGTCGGCACAGTCCTCGGCGGACCCGACGATCACGAGGGTGTCGTCCGGCCGGATCGCCGTGTCGCTGCCGGGCGACGCGATGACCTCGTCGCCGCGTTCGATGACGACGACCGAGATCCCGGTCTCCGCGCGGACGTCGGAGCCGCCGAGCGTCCGTCCCACGAGCGGCGAATCCGGGCCGACGTCCACCCACTCCAGCCGGGTGTCGCCTCCGAGGAGCGTCCCGGCGTCTCCGGACTCGACCGGCTGGAAGTACGCGCCCTCGAGGATCGTTCCGACCTGTCGGGCCAGGGTGTCGGACAGCTCGAAGAGCTTCTCGGAGTCGCTGTCCGCGGTCTCGCGCCGGAACACCTCCCGGTGGCCGTCGTTGTGGGTCACGACCACGAGCTGTGCGCCGTTCCCCAGGTCGATCTCGTGTTTCTTCCCGACGCCGGGGAGGTCGTTCTCGTAGACCGTCATACCGCTCCCTTCACCCCGGCCGTACAAAAACCGTCGCGTGGGCGGCGTTTCCGGCCCCGGCAGCGACGCCGTCACCCCAGCACGGGCGCGGCCCCCGTGACCGCCAGCACCGCCCCGCCGGCGACGGCGGCCACCGGCGGGATCGAGAGGTTGTCGTCGATCACGTAGCCGGCGACCACGGGCTTGAGCCCGTCGGCGGCGGTGGCGCCGAGCGCGGCCGCGACCGCCGCCCCGACCCCGACCGCGACGCCCGCGACGGGCACCAGGAGGGGCACCGAGACCGCGAGGCAGACCGCGAACATCGCGCCGAGCGTGCGTGGCCGCTTCGACTCGTCGGCGTCCTGCGTCGTCCCGAGCAGCCCCGAGACCGGGTCCCCGACCGTCAGCATGAGCGTCGCCGGCACGGCAACGTACGGCGCGAAGACGAGCGTCACCCCCGTGACGCTGAACATGTACAGCGCGTAGCCCGCGACGTTGGTTCGTTCGTAGGGCCGGGTCAGCCGGTCGTAGACCGCCCAATCGAGCCCGACGACCAGCCGGACGAACTCCAGGACCGCCACGACCCCGGACGCGGCGAGCATCACCCGGCCGTACTCCGCCCACGTCGCGAACTCCAGAAGGTAAAGCAGCGGAAGCCCCGTCCCGCTGACGTGGACGAGCCGCCGCTGGAGTTCGCTCTCCGTGACGTGGTCGAACACGGTCACGACGATTACGCTCGTCTCTCCTCGGTGGTCGCCGCCGACGGGAGCGGTGACCACCGGGACACGGTGAGAGCAATCATCATCAGGCGTCGGCGTCGGTCGCGACGGCGTCGTACGCCGCCACGAGCCCGTCGAAGGAGGTGTCGCCGTCCATCACCGCGGCGAGCTCCGTCGATAGCGACTCCACCGGGAGCCGAACCTGCCGGGCGGAGTCACGCTCCCGGACGGTCACGGTGTCGGGGGCGTCGCCCTCCAGCCCGTCCCGGTCGACGGTGACGCAGAACGGCGTGCCGACCTCGTCTTGCCGGCGGTAGCGTCGACCGATACTGCCCGAGTCGTCGTAGGTCACGCTGAACCCGGCCCCACGAAGGTCCTCGACGGTCGCCTCCGCGCGGTCCACGAGCTCCGGGACGTTCGAGACCAGGGGGAACACCCCCACGTCGGTGGGGGCGACGTCCGGCTCCAGGGAGAGGTACGTCCGCGTCTCGTCGGCGACCTCGTCCTCGCTGTAGGCGTGTGCGAGCACGGTGTACACCGTCCGGTCGACGCCGAAGGAGGGTTCGATCACGTGGGGGGTGATGTGCTCGCCGGAGACGGTCCGCTCCTCGATCCGGAAGCCCGCCACGTCGGCATCGACGACCCTCGTCTCGCCGCCGACCTCCACCTCGACGGTGTCGCCATCGAACGCGCCGGGACGTCGGTCGGCGAGTTCCTCCAGGGCGGAGGCGACGTCGTCGGCCTCGCCGCCGTACTCCGGGCCGAGCACGCTCATGTCCGGATCGACGACCGCTCGCTCCACGGTCTTGGGCTCGTCGAACTGCCGGAAGATGGTGAAGTCGTCGTCGGCGTGCTCGGCGTGTTTCGAGAGGTCGTAGTCGCCCCGGTAGGCGAACCCCGCGATCTCGATCCAGTCGCCGTCGACCTCGCTCTCGGCGTCCCAGCAGTCGGCGGCGTAGTGTGCGCGCTCCCCGGAGCGGTGTTGGCGGAACCGGAACCGGTCCATGTCGACCCCGACCGCCTCGAACCACTCCCGGGCGATTCCGAGGAAGTAGCCGATCCAGGGGTCGCCCACGATCCCCTCGGCGACGGCCTCGCCAACGGTGGTCTCGACGTAGCCGCCGTCGTCGGCGTCCTGCTCGGTCGCCGGGTAGAGCTTCACGTCGACGTCGGCGACGCCGTCGAGGTCCGGTTCGTCGCGCTCGGGGTCGACGAACTGCTCCAACTCCGCCTGGGTGAACTCCCGGGTGCGGACGATGCTCTTCCGCGGCGAGATCTCGTTGCGGTAGGCGCGCCCGATCTGGGTCACCCCGAACGGGAGGCTGTTCCTGGCGTACTCCTTGATCCGCGGGAACTCCACGAAGATCCCCTGGGCGGTCTCCGGCCGGAGGTAACCCGGCGTCGACGACCCCGGCCCGATGTTCGTCTCGAACATGAGGTTGAAGTCGTCCACGGACTCCCCGGCGAGGGCGCCGCCGCAGGTCGGACACCGGATGCCGTGCTCCGCGAGCAGCTCCTCGACCTCCGCGACGGGCAGCGACTCGGCGTCCTCGACGTCGGTTCGGTCCTCGATCAGGTGGTCCGCGCGGTGGGACTCCCCGCAGTCGGGACACTCGACCAGCATGTCGTCGAACCCGTCGAGGTGGCCCGACGCCTCGAAGACCGGCTCGGGCATGATGGTGGGCGCCTCGATCTCGAAGTTCCCCTCCCGGACGGTGAAACGGTCGCGCCACGCGTCCTCGACGTTGGATTTCAGCGCGGCGCCCTGCGGGCCGAAGGTGTAGAAGCCCGCCGCGCCGCCGTACGCCCCGCTGGCGCCGAAGAAGTAGCCGCGGCGTTTCGCGAGCTCCGCGAGCCGTTCACCCTCGCCGCTCATCACACCGCCTCCACGAGGTCGATGTCGCGGACGATCCCCACGAGTTCGTCGCCGGCGACCAACGGGACCTGCTCGATGTCTTCGGTGATCAGGGTCTGGGCGACCTCGATCGCCGGCTTCGACCGTGGGACCGCGGTGATCTCCGTGGACATGAACGTCGAGACGGGTTCGGCGGGGATCTCGACGTTGCGGGTGGGGATGTACCGCTTGCCCACCGCCTTGATCCCCTCCCACATCCACTCGTCGTCCTGGCCGGCCACCGAGTCGCCGGTGTGGTCCTCGCCCTCGACCACGCGGGCGACGTCGATGATGTCGACCTCGGTCAGGATGCCCGCTATGGACCCCTCGACGTCGAGGCAGACGGTGTACGGGACGTTGGCGTAGTAGATCTCCCGTTCCGCCACCGGGAGCGGCGTCTCGACGTAGGTGGTGTTCACGTCCCGGGTCGCGATCTCGCCGGCGGCGGCGTCGACCGCGACCTCCCCGCGGGCGATCGCCCGGATCACGTCGGTGATGGTGATGATCCCGTCGAGTCGGCCGTCCACCACCGGCACGCGGCGCGTCCCCGCCTCGACCATCAGCCGCGCCGCGGCCTCGATCGTGGCGTCGGCCGCGACCGTCGGCACCTCCCGCAGGAGCACCGCGAGCTGGTCCTCGTCGGGGCGCTCGATCAACTCCTCGCGGGAGACCAATCCACGGTATTCCTCGCCGCCGTCGGTTCGCTTGACCACCGGGACCGAGGAGAACCCTCGCTCCTGGAGGTACTCCAGCACGTCGTCGCGGGTCCCCGGGAGTTCGACGGTGACGAGATCCTCGCGGGGCGTCATCGCGTCTGCAACGTTCATACCCCGCTTTACTCCGTCACTCCTCTTGTACCCTTTGAAGCCCCCGGCGAGCGCGGGACTCCCGGCGACGGCCCCCTCCCCCGCCACACCCGGGAGCCGCGACGGCTACTCGGTCGCCACGGCGACGTCAGTCACGTCGAACCGGGCGCCGCCGTCGTCGGCGGCGCCGGCGCGGATCGACCACCCGTGTGCTTCGACGATGCTCCGCACGATCGACAGCCCCAGCCCGGTTCCGTCGTTGGCGGAGTAGCCCCGCTCGAAGATCGAGTCCCGGCGGTCGGGCGGGATCCCCGGCCCGTCGTCTTCGACGTAGAACCCCGCTTCCAACCGGCCGACCCGAACCGTGACGTCGTCGTCCGCGTGTTCCACGCTGTCATCGGGCTCCGCCCGATTGCTCGTCGTGCCGTGCTCGACACTATTCCGGAACAGGTTCTCGAAGGCCTCCTGGAGCCGATCCGGGTCGGCCTCGACGCGGCCGAGTTCGCCCACGAGACGGAGGTCGGCCGCGCTGGAGTCGACGGCGCTCCACGCGTGCTCGACGACCGAGCCGAGCCGAACCTCCCGAGTCTCGCTGATGTCGTCGCCCTCGCGCGCCAGGGTCAACACCTGATCGATCAGGTCGTCCATCCGGCCGGCGGCCCGGGCCGCGCGGTCGAGGTGCTCGGAGTCGGCCTCCGCTCGGGCGAGCTCCAGCGACCCGCTCACGACGTTGAGCGGGTTCCGGAGGTCGTGACTGACCACGCTTGCGAACGCGTCTAGGCGCTCGTTTTGCTCCGCGAGCGTCTGCTCGCGGCGGACGCGGGCCTGCGAGTGCGACACGATGTCGGCGGCGGTCCGGAGGACGTCGACCTCGGACGCCGGCCACTCCCGGGGGCCCTCCACGACCTCGAACACGACGAACCCCACGAGCGACCAGCTGTCGACCATCGGCAGGAGCACCGCCGACCCGACGCCGCCGGCCCGGAGGAACTCCCGCGTCGCTGCGCCGTCCGGGAGCTCCGCGGGGTCGGTCACCGCGACGTTCTCGAACCCCTCGAGCCGGTCGAACAGCCACCCGTACTCGTCGGGGTCGACGGTTCGGTCCCCTCGGGGGTCGACCCCATCGGCCGTCCACTCCGTGGTGCGTGTGAACGCGTTCCCCTGCTGCTGAAAGATGCAGCAGCGGTCGGCGTCGATCTGCCCCCCGACGCTCCCGAGGCTCCACCGGAGCTTCGTCTCGAACTCGTCGGGTTCGGCGGTCATCAGGGAGGTCGACACGTCGAGCACGGCGCTCTGCAACCGCGCGTGGCGTGCGTCGGTCCGAACGGACCCGGCGTCGTCGTCCCCCCGACCACCGGGCAGCGCTTCGGGCAGCCCGTTCATACACCACCTGAGACGTTCCGAACTGGTATTTGTGTTTCCACTGAATATCACGCCTGATACTCGGGGGCGAGCACCGGACCGCCCGGGCACGACGCCGGGTGGCGGCGCCGTGACACGAAGTTCCGTGGCCGATACCCGGCCGTCGCCCGCACGGGCCAGCGACGACCGGTTGGTACACCATCACACGTGAGATCGGGACGGGTACCGCAGCGTTCGGAACCGACCCCCGGTTCGATCGCACGCCGCCGTGCACCCGTCCGAACGAAAAGTTGTAACCGATCCTATACTCCGAGCCGACAGTATCGTGCGATCATTTGGTTCTGAGCGATATATCTGGAAATATTCCGTCTTATTCCGGATTTGGACATATGTACGTGGATTCAGCATCGTCCACGTTCCGACGGGTTTATGTATGAGTGACACACACTACCAAACATGACGCAAGACGCGACGGCGGTTGTTGACGCGTCGCACGCCGAGGTGATGGCCTCAGTCGACTCCACGCCCGCGCGACCGGAGTTCGTCATCGCGGACGTCTCCCGCGACGGCGCGTGGCTGTCGATGCCGACAGCCGAGGCGCCGTCGCTTCGAGCGTGGCGCTGACCGGCGTGTCGGGGTCGTTCGCCCTCGGTCGCGTCGTTTTCGGTCGTTTCAGCCCGTAGCGACGCCCGGGGCCCTCTCCCATCCAACGGAACGGGGGATTTTTGTTCGCGTCACCCGAGTCGACGGGTATGCACTACCGCGAGGTCGACGCGACTCGGGAGTTCCTCCTGCGGCTCGAAACGGGCGCCGACTGGCGCACGGAGATCGAGGAGTTCGCCGATCTCGAAGGCATCGACGCGGCGTGGTTCCAGGCGATGGGCGCGGTCCAGGACGCGGAGGTGTGGTTCTACGACCAGGACGGACAGGAGTACCGGTCGGTGCGGTTCGACGAACCGCTCGAGGTCGCGGCCTGCGTCGGCAACGTCGCCGACCTGGATGGTGAGCGGTTCGCCCACACCCACGCGGTGCTCTCGCGGCCCAGCGGCCAGTCGCTCGCGGGCCACCTCAACGCCGCCACCGTCTTCGCGGGCGAGGTCTACCTGCGCGCGTTCGACGAGCCGCTGGTGCGCGAGCACGACGCGACCACCGACCTGGACCTCTGGCTCTGATGCGGGCCGAGGACGAGCGGTACTTCGAGCGGATCGAGACCGAGCTCGACGCGGCGTTCGACCGCGCCGAGCGCGCGAAGGCGCAGGGCCGCGACCCCGAACCCGCGGTCGAGATCCCGGTCGCGAAGGATATGGCCGACCGCGTCGAGAACATCCTCGGGATCGAGGGCGTGGCCGAGCGCGTTCGCGACCTCGAAGGCGAGATGTCCCGGGAGGAGGCCGCCCTCGCGCTCGTGACCGACTTCGTGGAGGGGACCGTCGGCGACTACGACGGCCGGGCGGGGAAGATCGAGGGCGCGGTCCGGACCGCGGTCGCACTGCTGACCGAGGGCGTCGTGGCCGCGCCGATCGAGGGGATCGACCGGGTCGAAATCTTGGAGAACGACGACGGCACCGAGTTCGTGAACGTCTACTACGCCGGCCCGATCCGGTCGGCGGGCGGGACCGCCCAGGCGCTGTCGGTGTTGGTCGCCGACTACGCCCGGTCGCTCCTCGGGATCGAGGAGTACGTCGCCCGCGGCGACGAGATCGAGCGGTACGCCGAGGAGGTCGAACTCTACGACCGCGAGACCGGCCTCCAGTACTCCCCGAAGGGCAAGGAGACGAGGTTCATCGCGGAGCACATCCCGATCATGCTCGACGGCGAAGCCACCGGCGACGAGGAGGTTTCGGGGTTCCGGGACCTCGAACGGGTCGACACCAACTCCGCGCGTGGCGGCATGTGTCTGGTGCTCGCCGAGGGGATCGCGCTCAAGGCGCCGAAGATCCAGCGGTACACCCGCGAGCTAGACGAGGTGGCGTGGCCGTGGCTCCAGGACCTCATCGACGGCACGATCGGCGGCGACGAGTCGGGCGAGGACGCCGACGCCGGCGACGCCGATACGGACGGCGACGACGGCGACGGCGCGGACGGGAGTCACGACGACACCGGGACGGAGGCGGCGACACCGGCGGGGCCGCTACGGCCCGACCCCTCCGAGAAGTACCTCCGGGACCTGATCGCCGGCCGCCCGGTGTTCGGCCACCCCAGCGCCTCCGGCGGGTTCCGGCTCCGGTACGGTCGGGCGCGGAACCACGGCTTCGCGACCGCGGGGGTCCACCCCGCGACGATGCACCTCGTCGACGACTTCCTCGCCACCGGGACCCAGATCAAGACCGAACGTCCCGGGAAGGCCGCGGGAGTCGTCCCGGTCGACTCCATCGAGGGGCCGACGGTTCGGCTCGCCAACGGCGACGTGCGCCGGATCAGTGATCCGGAAGAGGCGCTCGCGGTCCGCAACGGCGTCGAGGAGATCCTCGACCTGGGCGAGTACCTGGTGAACGTGGGGGAGTTCGTCGAGAACAACCACCCGCTCGCGCCCGCGTCGTACGTCTTCGAGTGGTGGATCCAGGCGTTCGAGGCGGCGGGCGCGCCGGTCCAGGCGCTCGGCGACGACCCCGCGGTCGACCTCGCGGAGCCGACGCCCGTGGAGGCCCACGAGTGGGCGACGGCGTACGACTGCCCGCTCCACCCCGCGTACACCTACCTCTGGCACGACGTCTCGGTCGACGAGTTCGTCGGCCTCGCGGACGCCGTCGAGGACGGGCGGGTGGTCACGCCGGAAACCGACGGCGGCGTCGGCTCGGCCGGCGGTGATGCCGAGCCGGCCGGCGCACCGCGCGGCGACACCGGCAGCGCGGAGCGCACACCCCAGGACGCGCTGGAACTCCCGGCCGACGACGCGACCGCGCGGACGCTCGAACGCCTACTCGTCGAACACACGCGCGGTGCGGAGACGCTCCGGATCCCCGAGTGGCGGCCGCTGGCCCGGTCGCTCGGGTTCGAGGTCGTCGACGGGACGCGGCTCGAACGCACGTGGGCGGAGCTGTCGACGGACGCCCGGGAGTGGGCGGACGGCGACAACGCGATCAGGGCGGCGCGTGAGGTCGCGCCGTACGACCTCCGGGAGCGCGCGCCCACCCGGATCGGCAACCGGATGGGGCGGCCGGAGAAATCCGAGTCGCGGGACCTCTCGCCCGCGGTTCACACCCTCTTTCCGATCGGCGAGACCGGCGGTAGCCAACGCGACGTCGGCAAGGCCGCGGCGTTCCGTGACGACGACGGCCGGCGCGGCGTGGTGGACGTGCAGGTCGGCGACCGCGCCTGCCCGGCTTGCGGCGTCCACACCTACCGGACGCGGTGTCCGGAGTGTGAGACCCACACCGAGCCGTACTACGAGTGCGACGAGTGCGGCCAGGTGGTCGCGCCCGACGAGTCCGGGCGGGTCCACTGTGACCGGTGCGACCGTCCGGTCACGAGCCCCGAGTGGACCGCGGTCGACGTCGGCGAGGAACGCCGCCGCGCGCTGGAATCGGTCGGCGAGCGGGAGTCGGCGTACGAGATCCTGAAGGGCGTCAAGGGGCTCACCTCCGCGGACAAGACGCCCGAGCCGATGGCGAAGGGCGTCCTCCGGGCGAAAAACGGCGTCACCGCGTTCAAGGACGGCACCGTCCGGTACGACATGACCGACCTCCCGGTCACGTCGGTCCGCCCCTCGGAACTCGACGTGACCGCCGCGGACTTCCGCGAACTCGGGTACGACACCGACGTCGACGGCGAGCCCTTGGAGTTCGACGACCAGCTCGTGGAGCTGAAGGTTCAGGACGTCGTGCTCTCCGACGGCGCCGCGGAGCACATGCTCAAGACCGCGGACTTCGTCGACGACCTCCTGACGGAATTTTACGACCTCCCGCCCTTCTACGAGGTTGAGGAGCGCGACGACCTCGTGGGGGAGCTCGTCTTCGGGATGGCGCCGCACACCTCCGCCGCGGTGGTCGGCCGCGTGGTCGGGTTCACCTCGGCGGCGGTCGGATACGCGCATCCGTACTTTCACGCCGCGAAGCGACGGAACTGCTTCCACCCGGAGACGAAACTCTGGTATCGGGATGACGGAGAGTGGCGTCACGGTCGGATCGACGAGTTCGTCGAGGAACGGTTGGATGATCCCGAGACGGACGACTTCGGGACGCTTGTGCAGGAACTCGACGGCGACGTGTACGTCACGAGTATCGACGACGACGGCGAACAGGTTCCGAAGCCGGTCGAGGCGGTGTCGAAACACCAGGCGCCGGAGCACCTCGTCGACATCGAGACGCGGAGTGGACGGGAAATAACGGTCACACCGGATCACGAGCTGCTGCGGTGGAACGACGGCATCAGGCGTGTCCGGGCCAGTGAGCTGGAAGCGGGCGACGAGCTGCCATCGCCACTCGTGGCACCGCCAGCCGAGACGGAACCGGCTCAGGCGGCCGCCGATGGGGGTGAAGCCGACACCGACGCGGTCGAAGCCGTCCGGGTCGTTCGGTCAACGGTCGAGTACACGTACTGCCTCACCGTCGCGGATACGCACACGCTCTACGCGAACGGCGTGCCGGCCGCGCAATGCGATGGCGACGAGGACTGCGTGATGCTCCTGATGGACGGCCTCCTGAACTTCAGCCGGGAGTACCTGCCGGACCAGCGGGGCGGGAGCGTCGCCGCCGATTCGCGCCTCGTCGCCGTCTCGCCGGAGGGAGCGGTTCGGTTCCTGACGGCCGAGTCGTTCTGGGACGAACTCGACAGCGAGATCGTGCGTGACGGGGAGTTCCGCAAGAAACCGTGTCTCGCCGAGGGGTGGCAGACGTACGTCTTCGACGACGATCACCGGGCGTCGCTCGCGCCGATCGAGAAGGCGATCCGATACCCGGCTGACGCCGATGAGACGCTCCTGCGCGTCGAGACACAGTTCGGCCGGTCGCTGGACATTACCGCTGACCACAGCCTCTTCCGATACGACGACGGGATCGAGGAGGTCGCCGGCGAGGACTTGGAGGAGGGGGATCTCGTCGTCGCACCGCGGCAGCTCGACATCGATCCGGTCGAGACGACGATAGACGTCGTCGAGGCGGTCGACGACCCGTACGTCTTCATCGACGACCACGTCGAGGACCTGCTCCGGACCGTCTGGGAGTCGACCGACCACGGAAGCGACGCCCACGGCGAGTTCATGCGAGGGCTGTCGTACCGACTCCGGCGGCGGAAGATCGGCTACGAGCGGTTCGACCGTATCCTCGAAGCCGGCGGACTCGAAGGCGTCCCGGCGGACGTGACGGTGGGTATGTCCGGGTCCGAGACCGGGATCGACCGCGAGATAGCGGTCGACGAGGAGTTCGCGTGGCTGCTCGGCCTGTTCGTCGCCGAGGGGACGCTGTCGAGTACCTACCCGGCGATCCACAACGGTGACGAGGGGATCGTCGATCGGGCGTGCGAGCACATCGAATCGACGCTCGGACACGAGCCGTCCGTCAGGTGGTCGAACCGGGCCTACGAGATACGGCTGCCGACGGTCTTCCGGGACGTGCTCTACGATCTCGGGTTCGTGGAGGCCGAGTCGTACGACTCCAGCGAGAAAGTCATCCCCGAGTGCATCCTGCGGGCGCCACGCGAGGTCGCGCTCGCGTTCCTTCGGGGCTTCATCGCCGGCGACGGGAGCGAGAGAACGGACGACAACGCGACCACCGTCGCGTTCTACTCGACCAGTGAGGACGTCAAGGACGGCCTCGTGTTCCTGCTCCACCGGTTCGGACTGGTCGCGAACGTCTCGACCAGGACGGACCGCGACGGGAACAGGCAGGACATCTACACGGTGACGGTGTCCGGCGGCGCGACCGACAACCCGCTACGCAGGATTCTCGACGGCGAGGAACCCTATCAGCCGAAGAGTCTGGTCGTTCCGATCCCGGACGCACTGATGGAGATCCGCGAGATGGACATCGAGGGGATCAAGCAACTGATTCCGAAGTATCTCCGGCGACGCGAGAACGTGTCGCTGGAGAAGTTGGGGGAGATAGTCGCCGAGCTGGACGGTCGTAGTCTGCCGACGGACGCGGAGACGCGACTCGCCGATCTACGATCGCTCGTCGACGGCGACCTGTCGTATCTCCGGATCCAGGGGATCGAGACGGTCGATTACGAGGGGCGCCTCTACGACCTCCAGGTCGGCGGCGAACCCATCTTCACCGCCAACTGGCTCTACGCACACAACTCGATGGACGCACCCCTCGTGATGTCGTCGCGGATCGACCCCAGCGAGATCGACGACGAGGCGCACAACATGGACGTCGTCCGGCAGTATCCCCGGGAGTTCTACGAGTCGACGCGGGAGATGGCCGATCCCGACGGCGTCGGGGAGATGATCCGGCTGGCGGAGGACTCGGTCGGGACCGACGCGGAGTACCGCGGCTTCGACCACACCCACGACACCTCCGACATCGCGTTGGGCCCGGACCTGTCGGCGTACAAGACGCTGGGGTCGATGCAGGACAAGATGGACGCCCAACTCGCGCTCTCGCGGAAGCTCCGCGCGGTCGACGAGACCGACGTCGCGGAGCGGATCATCGAGTACCACTTCCTCCCCGACCTGATCGGGAACCTCCGGGCGTTCTCCAGGCAGGAGACCCGGTGTCTCGACTGCGGGGCGAAGTACCGTCGCATGCCGCTGACCGGCGACTGCCGGGAGTGCGGCGGCCGCGTGAACCTCACCGTGCACGAAGGATCGGTGAACAAGTACATGGACACCGCGATCCGGGTGGCCGAGGAGTTCGGGTGCCGGGAGTACACCAAACAGCGGCTGGAGGTGCTCGAAAAGAGCCTCGAGTCCGTTTTCGAGAACGATCACAACAAACAATCAGGGTTCGCGGATTTCATGTAGCACCTTTCCTATCGGGGGTCCTCCGCCGCGCTCCGCGCGGCCTCGAACCCCCGCAAAGGAGCTGTCTCGCTGAGCGGAGCGAGGCTCGTGAGGCGCGTACGCCTCGCGATGCAGCAAAACACACCGCTCGCTCACTCCGTTCGCTCGCGGATGCTACGGGACGAGAGCGTCGTAGAGCTGTGTTACACTCGAATCAAGGATCGTTCAACACGGACGAACTCCGTACCACGGTAAACTACCCCACCCTACTCCCTCGGCGCTGTGCGCCTCGGTCCTTGAGGCCGGAGGCTCCACCTCGATAATGCTGAATCGGTACCTACGCAGGATCGGTCAGGAACGGTCTGCTGGACATAGAGTTCCGGTGCAACAACCGTCGATTTTCGATCCGACGATGAACGTATGAGTTAACTCGTCGGTAGCGCTGTGTGCGTGCGTGTAGAACTGTTGGGCGTCGACCGCCCTCACCGATGTTTGAACCCGCGACGAATAAAAATCACTCATTTTTGAGTGAACGGTCGTTGTAGTTGCTTGATTCCGGCTTTGTCGTCGATCCGGAACCGGTAGAGTCTGGTATTCTCCGGTCCAGTACCACGCTCGAACAGCTCAGGGCGCCACGAAATGTTCATCCGCTCTTCGATGGCCTCTCGTTCATCCGCGGAAACCCGCTCAACGCTCCCCGTGAGCAGAATGCTCCGCCAGTTAAACGTCGTATCCATCCTGTAGACGAGAAACCGGGCAACGTTCCCGCCATCACTGAGGGCTACTTTTCGACTATCTCTGCCGAGAACGTACACGAAATACAGCCTATCATCACCGTTGAACCAGTAGCTCAGGGGACGCAAGCAGGGAGCCGACTTCGTTGGAAGTCCAAGCACGCCGACACTCTGGTTCGAGAGAGTTTGGTTAATGTCATCGGCATCCATACGATGCATGCCGTACTCTTCGAATTCATCAATCGGCATACCCCAGTTCGTGTTCGTATGCGTATAAATCTGTAGTCTCACCCGGGATTCAGTCAAAAGGTATCACAGCCATTCTACTAGTGAGAGCCGTCACAGCGATCTGATACACACGCGTCCTGAACGAACGGAGTAGACGGATACGCGCCCTGTCCCTCGCACGGCGCTCTGGACGTCACCTCGAACTGGTATCCGTGGTCAACACGCACGTTCGCTTGGCTAATGCGGGCAGAGAGCGTACGTTCCTGAATGGCAGACGACAGGAACGGCCGAGAGAAGCAAGCGCGCGACGCCGACAGGCGGCAGCGGCGGCGCGACGTCGACGCGGAACTGGAACGCGGCGACGAGCAGGAACCGCCGGACGCCGCGGAGCCCGACGACGACGCGGGCGTCCGGGCCATCGGCGACTGGACCGTCGAGCGCATCCGCGAGAACCGGAAGCTTCCTACCTCGCGGGACGTCCGCCGGCGAGCGGCGACGTTCTGCCGGGCCAACGGGTATCAGGTCCGGACCGACGAGTGGCTCGGGATCTAGACGGGGACGGTCCGTCTCCCTCGGCGCGGACACGGGAGACGGACCAGCTTCGGTCGGTGTCGGACGCCCCGGACGGGAAGCCAAACCAAGAGCTATGCGTCTCCACGCCCGAGGTGTAGACAGTGACGGGGAGTCGACGGGACGGACGGCGAAACGACGCCGGCAGTTCGGCGCGCAGCGACGACGGACGGACCGCGGTCCTCTTCGACATGGACGGCATCCTGCTGAAGGGCCGCAGCGCCGACTCCGTGGTCCACACCCGGGCGCTGGAGGACCTCCTCGCCGACCGGGGGCTCGACGTCGACGCCGACGCCCGGGCGGCGCTGTCGCAGTACGAGTACACCGACGGGTTCGTCGACGCGTGCACGGCGATCGGCGTCGACCCCGTCTCGTTTTACACGGCCCGCGAGGAACGGAGCGCGGCGCACATCATCGACCGGATCGGCGACGGGGGCCGGGGGGTTTACGCCGACGTCGACGCGGTCGACAGGCTGCCCGACCGGGCGGCGGTCGGGCTGGTCAGCAACAACTACCACCCCGCGGTGACGTTCGTGGTGGAGCGGTTCGGGCTCGCCGCCTTCGAGTTCGTCCGCGGGCGCGACTTCGGCCCGGAAGGGTTCAGCCGGCGGAAGCCGGAGCCGTACTACCTGCACGAGGCGCTCGATGCGCTCGAAGCGAGCGGCGGAGTCTACGTCGGCGACCGGGAGACCGACGTCGTCGCGGCCGAGCGCGCCGGGCTCGACAGCGTGTTGGTTCGACGGGAACACAACGCCGACGTGGTTCTCGACGCCGAGCCGACGGTCGAGGTCGACGGGTTGGACGAGGTCGTCGACGTGGTCGCCGAGGTCGTCGCGTAACGATCGGGTCGGCCGAGCGGCGTGAGCCGGAGGCGGTGCCGCTACTCCAGATACCCGAGGTCCCGGAGCCGCTCCTGTGCCTCGTCGTCCATCTCCTCGACCGTCTCGTCGGAGACGTCGTCGTCGAGGGCGTCCGTCCACGCGCCGCCGATCGCCGACTCGAAGTCCGAGAGGACGGCTTCGGTCGCCGCGATCTCGGGGTCGTCGCCCCCTGCGAGGCTGTCGGTCTCGCCCGGATCGCCGTCGAGCCGATACGCTTCGTCGGCGATCCGATCGATCCGGATGTACTTGGCGTCGGTCCGGCGGGCGGCGCGCATCCGGGAGTAAAACCGGGAGTCGGCCGGGAGGTCGATCCCGGCGGCGGCGGCCTTCTCCTCCAGTTGGTTCAGCTCCACCACCGGCCGGGAGTACTCCACGAAGGCGTACTCGCCGCCGCCGCGCTGGCCGGGGTCGCGGTCGGCGTCCGCGAGGCCGGCGAACGCGCGGTAGTCGTCGTCGAGCAGCGACCGAGTGCGGTCCAGGGGGACCGCGCCGTCGGTCGCGGAGTCGTCGCCCGGCACGTCGAGGCAATCGAGGACGGTGTGGTACAGGTCGAGCAGCTCCACCTGGTCCGTCCGTCGGTCGGCGTCCAGCGCGGGGTGTTTCACCAGGAGCGGGACGTTCACAAGGGGGTCGTAGACGCAGAACTCGTGGCCGTAGAGGTCGTGTTCGCCGTGGAGTTCGCCGTGGTCGGCGCAGACCACGACCATCGTGTCGTCCCACTCGCCTTCCGCCTTCAGCCACTCGAACAGCCGGCCGAGCTGGTCGTCGATGTGGGCGATCTCCGCGTCGTAGAGCCCGCGGATCGCGTCCCACTCCCCGTCGTCGATGTCGCGCGCGCCGGCGTTGTACTCCTTGGAGTTCTGACACACCTCCGCGGAGTCGACGCCGGGGGCGAACTCCGCGGCGAACTCCTCGGGCGGATGGTACGGGAGGTGGGCGTCCATCAGGTTGATGAACGCGAAGGAGCGGCCGGACTCGGCGACGAACTCCATCGTCCGGTCGATCACGGCGGGCGTCTTCGAGTCGGCGCCCTCGCCGCCGGCGAGATACTCGTGGGCGGTGTTGCCCAGGCTGACCAGCGTGTCGGCGATCGTCCGGAGCGACTCGTTGTCGTTCATGGCCTTCCACGCGCGGGCCAGCGGCCCCGACAGGAACTCGCCGGGCATCACCTCGAAGAAGTTGTCCTGGTCGTCGAACCCGTCCGTCAGGTGGGTGTACGGCGTGATCCACGCGTTCGAGGAGTAGCACGCGGTGTCGTACCCCGCCGCCGACAGCGTCTCCGCGAGCGTGGTGGCGCCCTCGAGGTAGGGGTTCTCCTGGTCGGCGCCGTGCTGTGAGGGGTAGAGTCCGGTGAAGAGCGAGGCGTGAACCGGGAGCGTCCACGGCGCGGGCGCGACCGCCTGCTCGAAGACGGTGGCCTCCTCGGCGAACGCGGCGAGGTTCGGCGTCGTCGGGCGGTCGTACCCGTACGGCGTCAACCGGTCCTTCCGGACCGTGTCCAGCACCACGAAGAGGACGTTTCCGGGCGACTCCGTGCTCATACCCACCCCTCGCGGCGACGGGGGCAAAGAGCCACCGGTCCCGGGCCGGTGTCGACGGCGGCGGGGCTCGGCGGACCGTCGATCACGACCACGGACGACGACGAAACGTTCGGTGGTGCGGCTACGGCCTCAGAACGGCGCCTGCGGCCCCTCGTCGGAGTCGGACTCCTCGCCGGTGGTCTCGCCGGGGAACGACGGGGACATGCCGCCTTCGTCGTGGCCGCCGCCACCCATCCCGGTGTCGGCGTGGACGGTTTCGATCTCGGGGATCTCCTTGACCATCCGGCTCTTGATCGCCTGGATCGTCATCGGGGAGATGCCGCAGCCAGAACACGCGCCGCCGAGCATGATCGTGACCTCGCCGCTCTCGCGGTCGAGATGCTGGATCGCGGCGGAGCCGCCGTGCATCTGGATCTGCGGGAAGTTCCGGCGCAGGAAGTTCGTGACTCGCTCCTTGAGGTCCTCGTCGCCGCTCGCGGATTCCGTGCTCATACCAACCGATTCGGCGGCGACGGGCTTAGACCTTTGGTTCGGGTGGGGTGCTCGGGGTCACTCCGAGCGCGACAGCCCGAACACCCTACGGAGTTGCACGCGGAGTTCCTCGGCGTAGGCGTCGAGCACCGTCGACAGCTTCCCGTCGTCGACCACGATCGCGGTCACCCGATCGGCGGGGTCGTCGGGGAGTTCGACCCGGAACGCCCCGTCGTCGTAGAACGGCTCGGACTCGTTGAGGATCTGCTGGTCGATCGCGTGGATCAGTTCGGAGTCGTACCGCTCGCTCATCGCCTCGAAGGCGTTCTTGTACGCGCGCTGGAGCTCCGGGAAGTAGTGGACGTACTTGTCCTCGAACTTCTCGGGGTCGAATTCCGTCATACGTGAGTGTGACGGGCGGCGGTACAAACCGGTTGTGTCCGATCCACGGGTCGGCACCCATCCTGGCGTGGGGTCGCTGCACGTCCGTCCCGGCGAGCGGTCGCTGCATATTTGCCTCGCCGGGCGGTCCGATCGACCATGAACGGGCCAGCGGTCGCCCTTCGGCTGCTCGCCGGGATCGCGCTGATCCTGGCGAACGGTTTCTTCGTCGCGATCGAGTTCGCACTCACCCGAGTCCGCCAGTACCCCGAGTCCGAGTTCGACGAACCGGGACTCCGACGCGGGTGGGAGATGACCGACGACCTCGAGATCTACCTCACCTCGTGTCAGGTGGGGATCACCGCCTCGAGCATCGCGGTCGGGATCGTGGCCGAACCCGCCCTCGCATCCCTGTTCGAGCCGTACTTCGCGGCCACGGCGCTGGCGTCGGTCGGTGCCGGGGGGATCCTCGCCTTCCTGCTCATCAACCTCCTCCACCTCACGCACGGCGAGCAGACGCCCACGTACCTCGGGGTCGAGCGCTCGAAGTTCGTGGTCCGGTACGGCGCGTCACCGCTGTACTACTTCGCGAAGCTGATCGCGCCGATCATCGCGGTCGGCGACGGCGTCGCGAAGTGGACGCTGCGGCTGTTCGGGGTGGAGATGACCGGCGCGTGGCTGGACGCCGAGACCGACTCGATCGAGACCCGCGCGGACCTCCGGCACGAACTCGGCTCGGTGCTCGACCGCGGCGACGTGCCCGAGGAGCGCCGACAGGAGGTCCTCAACGCCCTGGCGATCGGCGACCGGCCGATCCGGGAGGTGACGACGCCGGTCGAGGACGTGGTGTTCCTCTCGACGGAGGCGCCGATCGAGGAGAACCTCGCCCGGATCGGCGCTAACCCGCACACCCGGCTCCCGCTGATCGGCTCGGAGCCGTCGGAGTTCCGGGGGATCGTCTACGTCCCCAGCGTGATCGACCGGATCGACGACCTCCGCGACGGGACGGCGACGCTCGAAGACGTCGCGGCGCCGCCCATGACGCTGTCGGCGACGACGCCGATCAGCGACGCGGTCGACGGGTTCCAGGCCGAGCGCCAGGAACTCGCGCTCGTGGTCGACGGCGACGACGTGGTCGGACTCCTGACCGCCACCGACGCGTTCGAGGCGGTGATGGGCGATCTGGAGGACCCGCTGGATATTGCGGCAGGCTCCGGAGACCGACCCGACACGGCGGCGTGATCGGGCCGGTGTAGCCACTCGTGGGTCATCGTCGATCCCGTCCGGAGGGTGGCCGGCAATTCGGTACGACGATCCGTGTGAGGTGTCGGGTTCCAAGACCGACGTCCGTCAGGGTGGACCGGTCCCCGTCGCTTCCGACTTCTCGTCGACGGGGCCGACGTGCTCCTCGACGGTCTCTCCCACGCGGTGGCCGACTCGTTTCTCGACCTGCGCTTCGTCCCCCCGCGAGACGATCTCCCGGAGGATCAATTCGCAGATCGACGCCTTCTCCTAGATCCGGAGGAGGTAGCCGACGACGAGCAGTGCGGACCGTTCCATACGGCGGCGACTGTAGCTGCGTGCCTATCTCGGGTGTGGGGCGCCGCCGACTTCGGCCGTCTCCTCCTGGATCTCTCCGATCGTACGTGGACCGTTCCGGCGTCGACGACGGTCGCGGTGATCGAAGTGCCGTGGCCCGCCGCCGGCGTTCACGGGAGCGTCCTCGCCGGCGGAACCTGCGGTTCCGGAGCGGCCGAATAGTAGTTTACACGCGTGAGCCTCGCCGGCTACGGCGAGGGTGTCACGATCAGATGACGCGGTTCTGCAGGTAGTCGAGGTGCTTCGCGTTGTAGACGATCTTCACCTCGTCGGCGGCGGGCGACCCGATACAGGTCAGCCGCACGTTCTTGTCGGAGACCTCCTCGTCGGAGAGGATCTGCTGCATGTCCATGTCGATGTCGCCCTCCTTGACGATGGCCGCGCAGTTCGCGCAGGCACCGGCACGGCACGAGAAGGGCCAGTCGTAGCCCTGAGCCTCGGCGGCTTCGAGGATGTACTCGCCCTGGTTCACTTCGAGGGTACCGTAGTCCTCGTCGCCCAGGCCGGCGTCCGCGGCCGTCTCGAAGAGGTCGTCCGCGTCCATATCCCAACCCTCGTCCTCGACTACCTCGTAATTAAGGTATTCTACTGTAGGCATCAACAGATGGTTTGTGTGCCATCCCATTAGACTTTGCTGTTCGATCCGCTCCGGGCGGGCGGATCGCGGCGGAACCGGGCCCGAACTGCGGCGCTCGGCGATCAGTTCGTCGCGGCCGCGATCGCTCGGTCGAGGTCGGCGATGATGTCGTCGACGTCCTCGATCCCGACCGACAGCCGGACCATGTCCGGCGTGACCCCCGCCGCGGCCTGTTCGTCCTCGGTGAGCTGCTGGTGGGTGGTCGACGCGGGGTGGATCACCAGGGTCTTGGCGTCGCCGACGTTCGCGAGCAGCGACGCGAGCTCGACGTTGTCGACGGTGTCGCGGGCGGCGTCGTACCCATCGGCCAGCCCGAACGTGATCATCCCGCCGTAGCCGCCCTCCAGGTACTCCGCGGCCTCCGCGTGGGTCTCGTGGCTCTCCAAGCCGGGGTAGTTGATCCACGAGACCGCGTCGTGGTCCTCCAGATACTCCGCGACCGCCATCGCGTTCTCGCAGTGCCGATCCATCCGCATCGGGAGCGACTCCAGCTTCTGGAGGGTGTTCCACGCGTCGAACGGCGACTGGGCGTTCCCCAGATCGCGGAGCCCGCGGGCGATCGCGGCGTACGTGAACGCGGCGTCGCCGAACCGTTCGGCGAAGTTGACGCCGTGGTACGCGGGATTGGCAGCACCGATCTCGGGGAACTTCTCGGCGTGGTCGGCCCAGTCGAACGATCCGCCGTCGACCAGCACCCCGCCGATGGTGGTGCCCGCGCCGTGGATCCACTTGGTGGTCGAGTCCCACACCAAGTCCGCACCGTGCTCGATCGGGCGGCAGAGGTACGGCGTCGCGAAGGTGTTGTCCACGAACAGCGGGACGTCGTGGTCGTGAGCGATGTCGGCGACTCGCTGGATGTCTGGGGTCACCAGCGCGGGGTTGCCGATCGTCTCCAGGTGGACGTAGGCGGTATCCTCGTCGATCGCCTCGTCGTAGGCCTCGTAGTCGAGGGTGTCGACGAACTTGGTCGTGATCCCGCGGCGCTCGACGGTGTGGCTGAAGTAGGTGTAGGTACCCCCGTAGAGCGACGCCGCGGTGACCACGTTGTCACCCGCCGACGCGAGCAGGAACGTCGCCAGATCCAGGGCCGCCATCCCTGACGCGGTGGCGGCGGCGCCGATCCCGCCCTCGAGCGACGCCAGCCGCTCCTGGAGCGTCGCGACCGTGGGGTTCATGAGCCGGGAGTAGATGAATCCCTCCTTCTCCAGCGCGAACTGGCCCGCAGCGTCCGCTGCGTCGTCGAAGACGTAGGAAGTGGTCTGGTAGATCGGCTGCGCACGCGCTCCGGTCGCGGGGTCGGGCTCCTGTCCCGCGTGGAGGCTTCGCGTTCCGAATCCGAGCGGCGTCTCGTCGTTGTCTGCCATACACACCGCTTCACGGAGTGGTCTGATCAACTTGGCGGAAGGGAGTCCCGAGGGTATCGGTGGTCTGTCGAACCGCCTCCGCGGGACCGCTCGCCGTTGCTCAGCCGCGAACACAGCCGATCCTCGTGGCCGTCGAGGCCGACGCGGGCGAGTGCGCGTTCGACGATCTCGCCGTCCGGGGCGACTGCGGCGTCACGGCCGTTCGCGGGGCCGAACGCGACCTCCTGGCCGCCCGTGCGGCGGACGGAACGCCGGTGCTCGGGGAGTGCGGCGGACTGATGGCGCTGTCGGACTCGCTGACCACGACCGACGGCGACACCCACGATATAGCGGGCGTGCTCCCCGCCGACGTCCGAATGTGCGACCGGTACCGGGCGCTGGATCACGTCGAACTCCGGGCCGACCGCGACGCGCTCTCCGCGGACGCGGGCCAGACCCGCCGCGGCCACGAGTTCCACTACTCCAGCGCTGACGTCGATGCCGACGCGCGGTTCGCGTTCGAGGTGGTTCGGGGTGACGGCATCCACGATGGCCGCGACGGCCTCGTCGAGCACCGGACGCTCGGCGCCTACTGCCACCTCCACCCCGAAAGCGGGGCGCTCGACACGTTCCTCGACCGGGTCGCGGCCGCCGCGGAGTAGCCGCAATCGTCGCTAGCGGGTCGT
>Ga0207753_1000092_pt1 | contig 35155 bp, 36 predicted proteins | sample PonA233FremontCA_2_FD_187273 | JGI IMG/M metagenome (GOLD analysis project Ga0207753, IMG submission 187273) | Salt pond sediment microbial community from Fremont, CA, USA - Pond A23 Sediment 3 (SPAdes) | ecosystem: Environmental > Aquatic > Non-marine Saline and Alkaline > Saline | place: USA... | reverse complement strand
CACGCCGGGCGAGTACGCCAACGAGAGATCGCGTTGGGTGTTGGTCGGCTTTGTCGTCGAAATCTCGACTTTCCCCGGTGGATCGACCCGGTGATACTCCAGAGAGTCCTCGTCCAGTCCCATATCGGGACTGCGAACGTGCAGCCTAATGAGTGGTCGTATCTCCTATTAGGGTCGATACGAGCTATCATCTGCCCGGAATTCGAACCGCGCGCCGCCGCCCTCGCTGTCAACGATATCGAGGTCCCAGCCGTGGGTGTCCACGATGGTCTCGACGATGCTCAGCCCGAAGCCGGTCCCATCGTCGCCGGAGTGCCCTGAGTTGAGGACCGCCTCTCGGTCAGGCTCGGGAATCCCGCAGCCGTCGTCCTCGAAATAGAACCCACATTCGAGCGGCCCGACCGTGATTTCGGTCGCGGTCTCTCCGTGTTCGGTCGCATTCCGGAGGAGGTTCTCGAGAAGCTGTCTAAGCCGATCGCGGTCGGCTGTCACCTCGGCGTCGCCTGCAACAACGAGCGACAGCGCTCCCGTCTCGACTGTCTCCCAGGCGTTCCGGGTAACCCGCTCGAGCGATACCTCCGCGAGAGTCGTGGCAGGGTCGCCCTGCCGTGCGAACGCCAACAGCCGTTCGATGAGCTCTGCCATCCGTTCGTGGGCCTCGTCGATCGACTCGAGATGTGCCGTCAGCCCCTCTTCGTTAGCGGTCCGGGCCAGTTCGAGGTGGCCGCGGGCGACTCCAAGGGGATTCCGGAGGTCGTGGCTGACGACGCTCGCGAACTCGTCGAGGCGCTCGTTTTGTCGCTCGAGTTCGCGCTCGCGGCGCTTTCTATCCGTGATGTCGGTGTAGATCGCGTAGCCCCTCGCCGTCTCCGTGCCGACGTCGTGCGGAACGATGTGGATGATGAAATCCCGGATGCCGTCGACCGTCATCCGCTGGACCTCGTCGTGTAGCGACAGCCCGCGCTGGAGGCGTCGGTTGTAGGCCTCCACGTCCGTCTCGACGCTGCCGGGAACGACGTACTCGTCGAGGTTCTCGCCGGCGATGGCCGCCGTTCGGTGGCCGAACGTCGCCTCGAAGGCGGGATTAACGCGCTTGACGATCGGCTCGGCGTCGCGCATGACCACTTCCGCAGTCGGGTCGGGGATGTTCTCGAAAAGCGCGGCGAAGTCGTCGCGCTCGCGGCGAAGTTCGGCCCCTTTCTCCGCCCGGTCAAGCGCGGCCTCGGCGTTCGCCGCGAGTACGGTCGCGAGTTGGATGTCCGTCTCCTCGAAGGCGTCCGACTCGCAGGCCCCGATGGCGAAGACGCCGTGATCGCCGAGCGGGAGACACGCCCCCGAATCGAACGGATGCCTGTCGATCCACCCCTCGGGGTCCTCGCCTGAGACCACGTACCGTTCGCCCTCGCTGAACACCCGTCCGGGGATTGTCCCGTCGATCGGGCACCCCCCGTCGCCGGGTGGGCGGGCGCGCGTTCCGTCACCATCGGTCGGGCGGGCACGTTCGCTGCCGTCGCCGCCAGCGTCGGCTCCCGATCCCAGTTTGGCCACGTCGGCCACCAACTCAAGGCTCTCGCCATCCGGGAACCGGACGGACGATGTCGGAATATCGAGGACATCACGAGCCGCCCGCGTGGTCAACTCGGCGATCCGGGTCGGATCGGTCTCGGCCATCAACTCCCGCGTCGCGTCGTGGAGGCGCCTAAGACGCGCCGTCGGGCGGTCCGCCGTGTCGCGCAGTACGCCCACGGTTCCGTAGAACTCGCCGTCGACCGTGAGCAACGCGGTGTGGTTTTCGAGTTCGAGACGGTCCCCGTCGGCGGTTCGGACCGCGATGCCGTAGGTGGCGCTTGAGCGCCTCTCGTCGCCAAGCAGCCGCCGGACGATGTCCGCCCCTCGATCGACATCGTCGGGTTCGAGCACCATGGAAACGTGCTCACCGATGAGTTCCTCGGCGTCGTAGCCGAGTCGCTTCTCCATGCGGTCGTTGATCGTACTAAAACAGCCCTCCGAATCGGTCGTGTACACCGGGTCGCCGACGGCGTCGACCAGCCGGTCGTACTCGGCGACCGCGCGCTCGCGCTGCCGTTCGGCGGTGATTTCGGAAATGAATCCTTCGATCGTATCCGATGTGTCGCCGTTGTCTGGCCCACGTCTGTCGACCCGCCGCCCCTGTTCGCGGAGCCAGCGGCGCTCGCCGGACGCGTCGACGATGCGGTAGGTGACTTCGAACGGCTCGCCGGCGTCGAGGGCCTCCTGAACCTCGGTCCACAGCGCTTCATTGTCGGGGTGATCGATGAGTTCCGCCCACGCGACGTCACCCTCGAGGAAGTCGTTCGCCTCGTAGCCGGTGATCTCCTCGACGTTGCCGCCGAAGTACTCCATCGGCCACGTTTTGACGTTTCGACACCGGTAGACGATCCCCGGGAGGTTCGAGACGAGCGTCGAAAGCATCCGCTCGCTCTCGGCAACGTCGGCCGCCTCACGCCGCTCAGAGACAGCGTCTTCGATGCGGGCGACGAGCACGTCGAACCGGCCATCGACAGCCCCCTTCCGGAGGTAGTCAGTGACACCGGTCCCGATCGCCTCGCTCGCGACCGCCTCGTCGCCTCGCCCGGTGAGGAGGACGACGGGGAGTTCCGGCTGTCGCTCTCGAACTGCCTGAACAAACCCCAACCCGTCGCATCCGGGTAGGTCGTACTCCGTGACGACGCAGTCGATCTCCGCGCCGAGGCGGTTAACTCCGGCCGCCGCGTCGGCGGCGGTGACCACATCGAACCCGGCGTCCCCGAGAGCCGTGGCCGAGCGGTCGCGGAAGGCGTCGTCGTCGACCAGCAGGACGCGGATCTCGGAGGTCACACGACTACGTCGCGGCCGTCATAATTAAATACTTGCGTCACATCGCCGGATGAACCAGAGTTCCGATCCACAGGTACGTGACGTTTTAACTCCCTCGCCGGCTACGGCCGCGCGACCAACACGACGGCTAGTGCCGCGGCGACCGTGGCGAAGCCGGCGAGGACGAGAAACATGACCGATGCAGACGCGTACGTGAGAACAGTTCCCGATATCGCGGCTCCGAGCGCGCCGACACCGAATATCGCGAGATAGGTGTAGCCGAACGAGAGCCCCCGCGAATCGGGCACGGAGTACTTGGCGATCGTCGCCTGCGTGAGCGGCTGGATCGAAAAGAGCGTGAAGCCGAGCGCGACGCTCGCCGCGAGCAGGCCGCCCAGCCCGAGCCGGGCCGCGGGCACGAAGGCCACCGCGATGGCTGCGAGCGCCGACAAAACGAGTATCAGCCCGCGGTCGGGTTCGACCCGCTCGGTGAGCCGCCCGCCGAGGTACTGCCCGGCGATCCCGACGGTGAGCAGCCCGGCGTACAGATAGCCCGCGAGATCGAACTCCTCGGCCAGCGGGCTGTCGGGGGCGAAGATTCCGGGCCGGACATCCCCGACCGCCGCGGTCAGGAAGTCCCCGAGCAAGTCGGGCAGGAACGTCAACACGCCGCGGTAGTAGAGCCCGTCCAGCGAGACGATGACGAACACCAGCGCGAACCCCGCGGTGAAAAGCGCCCGGCTCTCGGCGAGAAAGCCGGCGAGCGAGTCGGGAGCCCCCCGGCCCGTAGTGTCATCGCCGCCATCGGCCGTCTCAAGACTGTCGCTACCGTCTTCCTCGGCGTCGACCGCCGCCCGGGGGTCGAAGTCGATCCGGAGGCCGACAACCGCGGCGAAAAGCGCCGGCGCGGCCAGAAGTGCCGCCGCAGTCTGCCACTCAAGGACCACGAGCAGTATCGCCGTGACGAGCGGGCCCCCCGCGATGCCGGCGTTGCCGGCCATCCCGTGATAGGCGAACCCCCGCCCGCGTTCGCTGACGCCGTTGCTGATGAGTGTCAGGCCGGCGGGGTGGTAGACGCTCGCGCTCAGGCCCCATACGCCGAGCGCGAGGGCGATGCCGATGATGCCGGGCGCGGCGCTCAAGAGGAGAAACGACGCCCCCATGCCGGCGAGGCAGACGACGACGAGCGTCCGGGAGCCGTATCGGTCGACGAGCAACCCGCCCGGGAGCGCGCCGACGCCGAAGAGGCCATATCCGACCGAGACGACTGTCCCCAAGAGCGCGGCAGTTGTCGAGAACTCTAGGAGCCAGACCGTCATGAGGATCGGGATCGACAGCTCGTAGACGTGAACCATCGCGTGCCCGACCATGAGGAAGGCGACGATCGATCGGTCGTTTCGCTCCACGGTCGCGGTACTTTCGTCGCCGTGTTAGTCCGTTCGGTTTCGGGTGGTGCCCGACAGCTCGGGTGTGGGATCGACCGCCGGACGTGTTTATATGGCCCTAAGTCCGTCCGCCAGAAGCCGAACGCCGACGACGCTCAGAAGGCCCAACACCACCGCCCGCCTGACGCGCTCGGTGAGCCGCCCGCGAAGCCGCCTTCCGATGTCGACGCCGACGAGTGCGGGCAAGGCGGCGAGCGCCGATCCCACGGCGACGGTCGCGTCCGGGTAGAGCCCGAGCGCTGCCGCTGCGCCGACCCTGAGGCCGTTGACCCCGACGAACACGAGGGCGATAACGCCGACGAACAGGCCGTGCCGAAGGTCACAGCTCCGGATGTACGCGACGAGTTGGACGCCCACATTTGTGGCACCGAAGAGCAGTCCCGAGGCTGCCCCGACGCCGGCCATCGCGGGCGTCGACTCGACGAAACAGCCCGCCTTCGCCCGTTCGACGCCCGGGATCGACACGAACCGCTGGGCCGAGGCGACGAACGCGAGGGTGACGACCCCGAGGCCGATCCGGAGCGGCGCCTCGGGCAGCCGATCGAGGACGGCCATCCCGACGATCGTGCCGACGATCGCCGCGAGTACAAGCGGGGTGAACCGCCGCCCACAACTCCGCAGATCCTCGGCGGAGAGTTCGGCGAGCAACGAGAGATTCACCGCGAGGATCGGCACGATCATGAACACGACCGCGACCGCGGGGTCGAACACCGACGCGAGCGCCATCGTCCCGACGACAGCGAACCCGAATCCGGCGATCCCGTTGACCGCACCGGCGGTGGCGACGACGGCGACGACTGTGAGGACGGCCTCCGGTGCAAGTGAGACTGACACACTCGATGTAGGGTCGATCGGTGTATAAATGAAGTTTCGGACCGAACGCGGTTTCCGATTTCCGACCTACACGCGTATGTACGGTTGCGCCGCATCCCGCACGCCGTCTGGCACTGACGTCACAGCACCGCCTCGCGCATCTCGGTGACTCCGGCGTCCGTCTTGAACGTCGTCCCGCCGTAGTGCGTCCGGGAGGTATCGTGCCCCGCCGCCTCGAGCGACGACAGGAAGTCGTCCATCGCGGTGTTCGGCTCGCCCCACCGCTTGTAGAGTCGGTGTTGGTCGTAGTGGGTCGGACGGTGGAGTTCCCCCGCGATGGTCTCGAGCAGGTCACGGGCCTTCGCCGCTGTTCCAAACGACTCGGGGATCGCCTCGGCGACGCGCTCCACGAACCCGGTGCCGTGGGCGGGGCCGAGCCAGATCGGCCCGGCCGTCCACGTCGATTGGCCACACTTGGGGCACGTCGTGCTCGGGTCGGCGATAAGGGTCCGCTCGTGGTCGCGCCACAGACATCGCTGGCAGTGGTCCACGTAGCCGAGTTGCTCGAGCAGTTCGTCCGCGGCGCGCGCCCCGCTCTCGAGACGGAGGTACGTCCGGACGTAATGACTCGAGACGTGACTCAACACCGGTGTCGCGGCGACATCGTAGCGCGCCGCGGTCCGGACGAGCGCCGACAGCAACACCCGAAGCCCCATTTCGGGGTGGAACTCGGTGTTCCGCGGGACTGCGCCGTAGCTTCGGACCCCGCTCTCGAAGTGCGCGCCACACAGCGGCGCGGTGTCGGTCGCGGTCACGCAGACGAACTTGCGGGCGCTCCGAAACGCCGCGTCGGCGAAGGGAATCGGCGTCCCGAACGGGTCGAGATCCACGACATCGTGGCTGTGTTCGTGCATGTGGGCGTTGACCTTTCGATGATGAATCTCGCCCGACAGCCCGTTCCGCTCGAGGTTTGATCGGGCGAGATCGACGGCCGCCTCGTCGATGTCGCAACCGGTCGCCGCATAGCCCGCCTCGGCGGCTCGAACCGCACGGACGCCGCTTGCGGTCATCGCATCGAGATAGGAATCACAGTCGCCGTCGACGGCCCGGAGGACGGCCGCCGTGATGTCGCGGTTCAACTCCTGAACGGGGTTATAAAAGACGCCGTCGCCCGACCCCTCGCTCGCGCCGTGTCGCTCCTCGGGTACCTCGATCGTGACGGCTCCCTCCGTGACCTCCATACCTTCTGTTCAAAACCGGGGGCGAAAAGCGACACGCTTGCGCGGCGGGAGACTGTGGAAGATGCGTTCCATCTTACGGGCGCTCACAACTCGATTCCGGACCGGATCGAAAGATGTGTGTAATCCACTCAAGCGATACTATCCGCGACCCCGGCCGCAACGGGGATGCGGGGGGTCTGGCCTTGATAGGTTCGGAGCAACAGGTACAGCCAGAGCACGACCCCCGCGATTCCGATGACCGTGCTCATGAGACCGAAAACTATCGACACTACCCCGAAGACAACGTTTCCAGGACCGACCGACGAAAGCATGAGCGAGAGCGTGCCCTGGAGGAAACCGATAGCCAGTGATACGACGAAGAGGCCACCGAACACGACGATGCTCTGTGCGGCGTGAAACCGGATCGTTTCGTTTTCCGATTCGAGAAAGTACATGCCGATACCCGTGAGCCATCCCAACACGTACGAAAGGGCTGCTGCGACGTTCTCGTCGAGACCGGTCTGGGTGATTTGGCTCGATGTTCGACCGGGATCGGACTGGCTGGTGGTGCTACTCATTGGGATTCTAGATAAACGTTCGCATTATATAGCATAAATAATCATGTATGAATTTCGATCCGTGGGACATACGTCTTTACTTATAAGTAGGGCGAGCAAATTCCGTTACACGTTGAAGAGGCGCAATACCATGGATGTGCGACGATTTATAAAGAATGTCCGCACTCCGCTCTCAGCCATTTCAACCGATATCCGCCCTCCCCTCCTTACCGATCCAAGTCGTACAGCTCGCCGAACTTCGCCTCGGCGTACTCGAGGAAGTAGTCGGCGGTGAGCGGTTCGCCAGTCGCCTGCTCAACCAGTTCGCCTGTCGGGTAGCGACAGCCGTGTTCGTGGACGTTCTCGGCGAGCCACCCGTGGAGCGCATCGAACTCTCCGGCCGCGATCTTTTCGTCGAGATCGTCGATCTCCTCCTCGGCGGCGGCGTACAGCTGGGCGGCGAGAACGCTGCCAAGCGAGTACGTTGCGAAGTAGCCGAAGGAGCCGTGGCTCCAGTGGATGTCCTGCAGACAGCCTTCGCTGTCGGTGTCGGGGCGGACACCGAGATACGCCTCCATTCGGTCGTTCCAGACCGACGGGACCTCTGCAACGTCCAACTCACCCGCCACGAGGTCGCGTTCGATCTCGAAGCGCAACACGATGTGGAGGTGATAGGTCAACTCGTCGGCTTCGACTCGAATGAGGTTGTCGTCGTACACCCGGTTGGCGGCCTCGTAGGCCTGCCTCTCGGTGAGGTCGGTGTTGTGGTGGTCGTTGAACCGGTCGACGAACAGCTCCCAGAACGCTTTCGAGCGGCCGACGTGGTTCTCGAAGAGCCGCGATTGAGACTCGTGGACCGAGAGCCCGCGATGTTCGCCGAGCGGCGAGCCGTACGCCTCCCGAGGGAGTCCGAGGGTGTAGTTCGCGTGACCGAACTCGTGGATCGTCGAGGCCAGCGAGTCTAACGGCTCGGATTCGTTGAAACGGGTCGTGACGCGGGCGTCGAACTGCGTTCCCGTCGAGAATGGGTGCGGCGCGGTGTCGAGGCGGCCGCGTTCGAAGTCGTACCCGAGCGTTTCCAGCGCTTCGCGAGTCACCGCGAGCTGGTCGGACTCGGGGAAGGTACCATCCAGCGCGTGGGGCTCCGTCTCGGATGCACTAATCGCCTCGATCAGCGGGACCAGCCCCTCGCGGAGCTCCTCGAGGACGTCGTCGGCGGTCGCGAGGTCGAGATACGGCTCGTAGTCCGCGAACAGCGTCGCGTACGGGTCAGCCTCCGGGTCGATGTGCTCGGCGTAGCGCCGCTTGAGTTCGAGCAGGCGCTCCAGCGTTGGCGCGAACGCCTCGAAATCGTCGGCTTCCTTTGCTTCCTGCCAGACTGGGTGGGCCTCCGAGGTCGCCGTCGAGATCTCCTCGACGAGATCGGTCGGCACCCGGGCGTTGCGCTCGTGCTCGCGGCGAATCTCGCGGACGGCGGCCGCCTTCGGTGCGGGAAGGTCCGCCCCTTCGAGCTCGTCTAACAGTTCGGCCGTCTCGTCGTCGACGAGGATATCGTGTGCGACGGCTGAGACCGCCCCTCGCTGTTTTGATCGCGCGGGCGTGCCGCCCTCGGGCATCATCACCTCCTGATCCCAACTCAACACCGCGTTCGCGTCGCCGAGATACGTCGCCCGGCCGTAGCGTTCGAGGAGGTCGTCGTACGACGCCGGCGTCGGCCCGTCGGCGGCATCCGAGTCGGTGCCGTCAGTGCTCGCCATGTGCGCACAATGGGTCGCGGCAGACAAGAAGCCACGGATCGGGGGGAATTCGGACGGTGGCGGTTTGGACGGTGAGAGGAGCGACGGAGTACAGGACCGGCCGGCCTCGTATATGCATATTTACGGAACGAGTACCAGCGGTTAACTTCGTACGTGACGAGCTTGACCGCGTATCGCTCGGGAACGCGATCACTGCCCGGACCGGGGGCGAGACGCTACCGATCGGCCCGCCGGAGTCACCGCATCACGGTATTTATACCCGTTGGGGCCCGATCCTCAAATATGGATATTCTGCCGGACACGAGCGCGGTCATCGACGGCCGCGTGTCTGAACGCGCCGGGGACGGCGACCTCGATACGGTGTACATCCCCGAGGCGGTCGTCGGGGAGCTTGAGGCCCAGGCCAACGACGGCCGGGACAGCGGGTGGGCCGGGCTAGAGGAGCTCCAGCGACTGGCTGAACTCGTCGACGACGGGCGACTTGCGGTCGAGTACGTCGGCCGGCGCCCGGACGCCATCGAGAAACGCGACGCCGGAGAGGGTGAGATCGACGCGCTGATCCGCGATCTGGCCGAACGGCACGACGCGACGCTTCTGACGAGCGACGTCGTCCAAAGCGAGGTGGCGAGGGCGAAGGGCGTCGCCGTCGAGTACATCGAACCGCAGGTCGAGGAGACGCCCGATCTCGCCGTTGAGGAGTACCTCGACGAGGGGACGATGTCGGTCCACCTCAAGACCGGCGTCCGGCCGATGGCCAAACGCGGCACAATCGGCGAGATGGCCTACGAGCCGATCGACGAGGGCGTCCTGACCGAATCTGAGATGCGTGCTATCGCCGAGAACGTCGTCAACACCGCCCGCTCGGTGAGCGACGGGTTCATCGAGCTATCGGGGGACGGAATGACAATCGTCCAGATCGCCGATATGCGGATCGCCGTCGCCGAACCGCCGTTCGCCGACGGCATCGAGGTCACTGCCGTCCGGCCGATCGTCAAGACCGACCTCGACGACTACGAGAAAGCCGACGCGCTCCGCGAGCGGTTCACGGCGCGCCAACGCGGTGTCCTCATCTCGGGGGCGCCGGGCGCGGGAAAGTCGACGTTCGCCCAGGCCGTCGCGGAGTTCCTTGACGACTCAGGGTATGTCGTCAAGACGATGGAGAAACCGCGCGACCTCCAGGTCGGCCCCGAAATCACCCAGTACACCGAGTTAGACGGCTCGATGGCGAACACCGCCGACTCGCTGCTCATGGTCCGGCCCGACTACACGATCTACGACGAGGTCAGAAAGACATCGGACTTCGAGACGTTCGCCGACATGCGGCTGGCGGGCGTCGGGATGATCGGCGTCGTCCACGCGACGCGGGCCATCGACGCCCTCCAGCGGCTCGTCGGCCGCGTCGAGTTGGGGATGATCCCGCAGATCGTCGACACCGTCGTCTACATCGAGGCCGGCGAAGTCGACACTGTCTACGACGTGACGACCGAGGTGAAGGTTCCTCACGGCCTCGTCGAGGAGGACCTCGCCCGCCCGGTTATCGTCATCGAGGACTTCGAGACGGGCACGCCGGCGTACGAGATCTACACGTTCAACCGCCAGGTCGTCACCGTCCCTCTTGACGGCGCTGAGGGGAGTGCCGAAACCGGCGTCGAACGCGTCGCCAAGCAGGAGATCGAACGCGAGATCAGATCGGTGGCCCACGGCCACGTTGAGGTCGAACTCCAGGGATCGAACACCGCGGTCGTCTGGGTCGACGACGATGACATCTCCTACGTCATCGGCAAAGGCGGCGGCCGGATCAGCGGGATCGAGGACCGACTCGGGATCGATATCGACGTCCGGAGCCTCTCGGACCGGCCGGACGGACGCGGCTCCACGGGCGATGGGACGACCGCGACGACCGCTGGGGAGATAGTCGCCCCTGAGATCACGAACCGTCACGTCGTCATCCCGCTCGGAGATCACCACGGCGAGACCGTTGAGATCAGATCCGACGACGAGTACCTCTTCACCGCAACGGTCTCCCGTGGCGGGGAGATCCAGGTCTCGCGGGGGTCGGCCATCGCCGAGGAACTCGAGGACGCGATCGACCACGGACGGACGATCTCGGTCGTCCCCCAGTAGGGCGAGCGCGCGGCCCGTTCCCGCGATCGGCCCCTTATATCAGCCCGACTTCGGCGGTTTTGCTCACACACGCTCTCGCCCTGTGTCGATCATTACTGTCGAAACGTCACATAAGAACCGCCTCGACAGCGTCCTCCCAACCCGCAAACGTAGGGGAAACCGATACGACTATTAATTGTTACATTCACTGTATTTCCTGTGAGCGGTGACACGCATCCACACGCGGGCGACCAACCGTTCCGGTGGCCGGAGGCCGTCCCGCACGCCGCCTCAGTCGGTCGCCACCGACACATATCCACACAAACCATGAGATTATCAGATGCCAGGGACCGCTTCGTTAGCGAGTTCACGTTCCCCGTTGAGCGCGAAACGGTGCTCAAAACAATCGGAGACGTCGAGATAGACGGACTGACCGACGATCCGGAGACGGTCGAAGACGTGTTGCATCGGACGAACTCCGAGGAATTCCACTCGGCCGACGAACTCTACGACACGATCATCGGATCGATCGGCAGCGAGTACGTCGGTCGCCGGTTCTACGACGACCGGGGGTCGAACGCCGGGATCGATGTCGATGAGGTGTCCTTCTAATGTCCGAGAACGTTCTCGTAAGCGGGGTGCCGGGCGTCGGTGCCTCGCGGGTCTGTGAGGAGGCTCGGCGCGAACTCGACGGGGAGTACACGCTACTTAACGTCGGGGATATCATGCTGCAAGAGGCGCTCGAACACGGACTCGCGAGCAGCCGCGAGGAACTCTCCCGCCTCCGGATCCGCGATCAGCGATCCCTCCAGCGACGGGCGGCCGAACACATCCGCCGCGAGTCCGACTCGGGGTCGCTGTTGATCAACACCCATCTCGTCGTCGAGACGCCGCTCGGGTACGTCCCGGGGATGACGGGGGAGATGCTCGCGGAAATCAACCCCTCTGCGCTCGTCGTCGTCGACGCCGCCGGCGCGACCATTCGGGATCGACGCGAACGGAGCGAGCGTTCCTACGAGCACTTCAGCCGGTCGGTCGAGTTCCACAAACAACTCCAGAACGCGGCCGCGTTCAACTACTCGCTACAGGGCAATTTACCGGTGTATCACCTCGACAACGAGGACAGCGTCGGGGAGACGAGTTCCCAACTCGCCGCGATCGCGGGAATGCTATCGAACCTTTCACCGGAGGCATAGCGGCCAGCCGTTTTTGTTTTCTCGGGGATGGAACCGCTCCCGAGCGGCAACTACTGTAACGCCGTCTCGAGTTTCTCGATCGGGTGCGGAGGCTTGCCTTCGATCCGATCGGTGCCCGCGAGCTGGGAGCGACAGGAGGTGCCAGGCGCGGTGACCTCCTCGGCCGGCGAGTCCTCCACCGCGTCGAACAGCAGCCGTCCGATCGCCTTGCTCATCGAGTAGTGTTCGGCCTCGTAGCCGAAGGAGCCGGCCATCCCACAGCAGGTCGTATCGAGGACATCGATGTCGTAGCCCGCCCGTCGCAGGACGCCGACAGCGTGGTGATCGCGGCTCGACGCCGTCTGGTGGCAGTGGCCGTGATACGAGAGTTCCTCCTTTGTAGCCGTCTCGAGGGCCTCGTCCAGCCGGAACGTGTCGATGTACTGCATCACGCTGTAGGCGTTTTCGGCGACGGCCTCGACGTCGGGGCCGGAGAGCAGGTCGAGGTAGTCGTTCTGATACATCACCGAATCGGAGGGCTCGACGCTGACGACGTCCCAGCCGTCCTCTACTCTGGGGGCTAAGGCATCGACGTTCGCCCGTGCGGTCGCACGGGACGCGTCGAGCATACACTTCGAGTGGGCTGGACGGCCGCTGTCGGTCACATCGTCGGGAATCTCGACGTGAACACCGGCGGCCTCAAGCGTCCGGACCGCCGCCTTGCCGACCTCGGGTTGAGTGTAGTTGGTGTATGGGTCGGCGATGACGAGTGCCTTCCGGTCGGCCTCGGCAGCCGAGACGGCGGGGGTTCGCCCCGAATCCCACTTTTTTAGCGTGTTCCGTTTGAACGTTGGGAGGTCGCGCTCGCGGGCGATTCCCATCGCTTTCTCCATGAACAGCCCTGTCCCGGGCAGCTTCATCGCTGCGTTCGATAGCGGCGCGAACGTGCTGCCGAGGCGATACAGCGTCTCGACGTTCGCGAACAACCGGTCCCGGAACGGGATGCCCTCGCGCTGGTGATACTCGTGTTTGATCTCGGTTTTGAGCTTCGCCATGTCGACGCCGCTGGGACAGTCGCGCTTGCAGCCCTTACAGCCGATACAGAGGTCCATCACCTCGTGGATGAACTCATCGGAGAAAACGTCCTCTGGAAGGTCACCGCTCATCGCCCGCCGGAGCATGTTCGCCCGGCCACGGGTCGCCGTGATCTCCTCGTTCTCGGTCGCTCGGTAGGTCGGGCACATGACGGAGCCGGTCGTGTCTTGATGACCCGTACAGCCGGCACAGCCGTGACAGAGTTCGGCCATCCCTTGGAAGCCGTTCTCGTTGTCCCAGTTCATGTCGGGATCGAAGCCGGCGTCGAACTCGTAGTCGGTGTCGTACCGGAGGTTCTCCGTTGGGTCGAAGTCGCCGCTGACGTTACCGGGATTCAACAGCCCCTGCGGGTCGAAGGCGGCCTTGAGTTCCCGGAATGATTGCCAGATCTCCTCGCCGTAGAGTTTTTTATTCCATGTCGTCCGTGCCCGCCCGTCGCCGTGCTCGCCCGAGACGGAGCCGCCGTACTCGATGACGAGATCGGTGATCGCGTCGGAGATCTCGAGCATCTGTTCGACGCCGTCGTCGGACTTGAGGTTCAACAGCGGCCGAATATGTAGCACGCCCGGCCCCGCGTGGGCGTAATAAGAGGCGAACGTGTCGTACTCGTCGAACAGCTCTTGAATGTCTGCGACGTACTCCGGGAGGTTCTCGGCTGGGACGGCCGTGTCCTCGACGAACGGCCAGTGTTTGTCATCGCCGGTCCGCGACAGCAGGATCGGGAGTCCGGATTTGCGCATCTTCCAGAACTTCGCTTTCCGGTCGTCGTCGTAGGCCTCGAGGGCGTCGACAGCTTGGATCGCATCGTCCGTGCGTATCCCGTCCTCTGAGGGCTCGCCGGCCGCCCCGTAGCCCGGCAGCCGGTCACTCAAGAGGTCCGCGACCTTCTGTTTGCCCTCCTCGATCGAGTCGGCGTAGAACTCGACTAGGAGCGTCGAGTCGGTGCCCTCGGGGAGCGTTCCGACCAGTTTCGAGAACTCCGCGGTGTCGCGGGCGAGATCGAGAAGGATGTCATCCATCACCTCGACGGCCGCCGGGTCGTGTTCGAGGATGGGTGCGACGTCGCGCATCGCGGAGATGACATCGTCGTAGGTGAGCAACACCACCGATGTCTCCTCGGGGATCGGCTCCAGCGAGACGGTCGCCTCGGTGATGATCCCGAGCGTCCCCTCGCTACCGGCCAGCAGCCGCCCGACGTTGACCTCGCCGCGGGCCTTGACATCCTGAAGCAGTTTGTCGAAATTGTAGCCGGAGACGTTGCGCGTCAGATCAGGGTAGCGGGTCTCGATCTCGTCTGTCTTGTTTCGGAGGATATCCGAGACGACCGCGTAGACGCGCTCTTCGATGCCCGCGTCCTCACCGACCGAGTCGGCCCGCTCGTGGAGGGCCTCGATATCCATCCAGCCGAACGTCGTCACTGTCCCGTCGGCGAGGACGACTTCGACCTCCTCGACGTAGCCGTCGGCTTTCTCGTATTTCAGAGAGTGGGCGCCGGTCGTGTTGTTACCGATACAGCCGCCTAACACGCTCTTGTCGCCCCAGGCGGGATCGGGGGCGTACTTCAGGCCGTGCTGCTTGAGGTGGTTGTTCAGCCGCGCGAGCGTGATCCCCGGCTGGGCGGTGACCGTTTCGCCGTCGGGGTCGACGTCTACGATCCCGTCGAGTTGCTTTTTGAAGTCCAACACGACCGCCTCGTTGACTGTCTGGCCGGCGAGGCTTGTCCCGCCGCCACGGGGGAGCACCGGGATCGAGTGCTCGGCACAGTACTCCATGACCGCTTGGACATCCGATACCGATGTGGGAATGACGACACCGATCGGCAGTTGGTGGTAGGCGCTTGCGTCCGTCGCATAGAGGTTTCGGCTGTAGGTGTCGAAGCGGACCTCCCCCTCGACGATGGCCTCCAGATCGTCGACGAGTTCCGGCTCCTCGACCTCCGAACTCTGATAGTCGTAGTTGCTCCGTGGATCGTCGGCGGGATCCGTCGGCGGTTCCGACCCCGATTGTGTGGTCTTGCTCATACTATAAACCCGAACGGACATGGGTAGGGACTAACATGAAATAAGAGTGCTGCCGGCAGCGGCCGAAAAACCGGCAAAATTCATCAGGATCGATCAACAATGACTAGAATCGATCAACAACGGTTGGGGTCAATTAACAAGGACCAGGATCGACCAAGAAGAGTTACTATCATCAATAAACCCTCGATCGGACGTTTGCGATCGGCGGCACCCCGGCGTGTCGCGTTCATCCCCCGCGCTTTCGATACCAGACCCGTTCGCCGACGGGGGAGTCCCCCGCTTCGATGTCCAGCCGCCCGACGAACAGGTCATAAACCGCAACGGTCACGACGAGGTCGACCGTCGCGCCGTCGGCGTCCCGAACCGTGACGACGCGGTGGCCGTCGCGCGTCCCGATTGACTCGACGGTGCCTTCGGACCACCGCTCGATGTCGTGTGTCGGGCGCCGGGCGTGGAGGCGGTCGTGATCCATCGAGTACAGGTACGTCGCTCGGCTACAAGAACTCCCGCACTTCCGAGTACCACATGTCGTGGTGATCGACGGCGTCGATCAGTCGAGCGATCTTCGCCGCAACGACATGCCAACAGAGCTGCGTCGGGTCGTCGGGGTCGAGGTTGTAGCGGCTGTCCGCACACCGGCAGGCGTCGCCCTCGATGACGTACTCCTCGGAGTGGCCGACGACGACAGTGAAATCGCGGTACTGTTTCACCCGCCCCTCGCCGACGGCTTCGATGGCGGTGACCCCACGGTCACCGTGGGTGTCGATGATCGCGTCGGCGGCCTCGCTCGTGAGTTCGCCGGCCGCCTCAAGCGACTGCTCCCACTCCTCGACTGCGTTCACGGTAGCGTCTTCCGGAGCCGGCGGCAAAACAGGTTCGGTCGGTTGATTGAGTATGTTCGGTCACATCGGATTCGGCCGGTGGAGCCGGCCGTGGTCGCTAAAAGCGAAGTTGCCCGGCGCCCCCGACACGTCGACCGACCCACGAGCGGCTCCCGGCACCGAAACCGGTCGAGGGGGCCTCCGTCAGTCCGTTCGGACTGGCGGCGACCGAACGACCACCCACATTTATAAACCTTAAATACGTGTTTTAAGTCGAGTCATGCAGGACCCAAAGGAGACCATAAATATCGAGAACGTCGTCGCCTCGACGGGTATCGGTCAGGAGCTTGATCTACAGAGCGTCGCGATGGATCTCGAAGGCGCCGACTACGATCCCGAACAGTTCCCCGGGCTCGTTTATCGGACACAGGAACCCAAATCCGCCGCCCTCATTTTCCGTTCCGGCAAGATCGTCTGCACCGGCGCAAAGTCCACCGACGATGTCCACGAGTCGCTACGGATCGTCTTCGACAAGCTCCGCGACCTAGAGATCCAGGTGGACGAGGACCCCGAAATCGTCGTCCAGAACATCGTCACCTCGGCCGATCTGGGCCGCAATCTCAACCTGAACGCGATCGCGATCGGTCTCGGGCTGGAGAACATCGAGTACGAGCCTGAACAGTTCCCGGGACTCGTCTACCGTCTTGACGATCCCGACGTGGTCGCGCTGCTCTTCGGCTCGGGGAAGCTCGTCATCACCGGCGGTAAGGAGCCTGACGACGCGAAGAAGGCGGTCGACAAGATCGTCTCTCGACTCGAGGAGCTTGGCCTGCTGGACGGCTGAGACTGTCGATTGTAGCCGCTATCTTCTGTATCGAAGCACGTCGTGTTTGCGTCCGGCCACGACACAGCGCGAACCGAAAACCCCACGCCGGGACCGTTCGGAACTGTTCGGGGCCGATCGGCCGTTTCCTCGCTCGTTTTGCCGCCGCGATTTGATACGGTTGGCCTCAGCCTGTCGGTGCGATTCGCGCTCTTCTGCCGGCCAAACAGTGGCCCCTGTTGACACCCCGATTCGGCCCAAAGAGCCGGTAATACCAGCCGCGTCGGGGGGTCCGGTAGCGTGACGTTTAGTACGAACACCCCCGATTATCAGCCATGAGCGATTCAGAGGAGCCTAGCCCCGGGTTCGGTAACCAGCGCGTTCGGGAGATCTACCGTGACGGAATGTACGAAGAGGAGACACCGACGTATCCGATCGCTTACGAGGAACTCCGTGAGGCCGCCTGGGAGAACATGGACGATACGGCGCGTGCGTACGTCCACGGTGGCTCCGGAACCGAGGAGACGTTCGAACGGAACCGGGACTTTTCTGCGTACCGGATTATGCCGCGAATGCTGCGTGGCGTCGAGGACAGAAGCCTCTCGGTCGAGCTATTCGGCAACACCCACGAGTTCCCGTTGATGATCACCCCACTCGGGGTGCAGTCGTTGCTGCACGACGAGGCGGAATCGGCGACCGCCCGCGCGTGCGCCACACTCGACATCCCGTTCACACTGAGTTCGCTGTCTTCAACGCCGATGGAAGACGTTGCGGAAACCCTTGGCGACACCACGAAGTGGTTCCAGTTCTACTGGAGCTCCGACCGTGCGGTTGCACGGAGCTTCCTCAACCGAGCGGAGGCGTCCGGCTACGATGCGATCGTCCTCACGGTCGATGCGCCCACGCTCGGGTGGCGCGACCGACTGTTGGAACGGGGGTACTACCCGTTCCTCGAGGGCGAGGGCGTCGCAAATTACTTTTCAGACCCGGCGTTTCGGGACTCACTTGCGGCCTCCCCGGAGGAGGATCCGAAGGCAGCCGTCGATCGGTTCCTCGAAATCTTCGGGGACGAGTCGCTCACGTGGGCGGATCTGAGCTTCCTGCAGGAGAACACGGACCTCCCGATCGTGCTCAAGGGCGTGCTCCACCCCGAAGACGCGCGGTTGGCGCTCCAGCACGGCGCTGATGCGGTGCAGGTCTCGACCCACGGCGGGCGACAGGTCGACGGATCAATTAGCGCCGTCGAGGCGCTGCCAGCCGTCGCCGAGGCCGTCGGTGACGACGCGCCGGTGCTCTTCGACAGCGGCGTTCGACGGGGCTCGGACGCGTTCAAAGCGCTCGGTCTCGGGGCCGACACCGTCATGCTCGGCCGACCCTTCGCCTACGGTCTCGCAATGGCCGGTCAAGACGGTGTCGAGTGGGTGCTCGAAAACACACTCTCAGAACTCGATTTGACCATGGGGCTTGCGGGTTACGACGACGTTACTGACATCGACCGCGAGGCACTCAAACACGAACAGGAACTTTGAGACCCTCCCTGCGCCAAACGCAGGGCCTTTGTCTTTGATTCCTGTTGTCCGCCTTGGCAACTTCTATCAGGGAACCAATCGCTCGATTTCCGTCACGAGGATGTCACTCGCCCCCGCGGCCTTCAGTTCGGGGATCACCTCGAAGACCTCCCGCTCGTCGACGACCACGTGAACGGCGAGCTTTTCGTCGCCGGCGATGTCCATCACCGTCGGCCCGCCCATGCCCGGAATCCGCTCTTTCACGTCGTCGAGGGCGTCCGCGGGGACGTTCATCATCACGTAGCGCTTGCCGTCGGCGTCGAGCACCGACCGAAACGCAGTTTTGATCTGTCCGATCTTCGGGTCGTCGGCCACGGCCGGATCGGCGAAGAGCCGGACGGACGATTCGAGCACCTCGTCGACCACGGAGAGGCGGTTCATCCGCAGGGTCGTCCCGGTAGAGGTAATGTCAACGATGGCGTCGGCGATGTCGACGTGCGGCGTCAGTTCGGTCGCGCCCGAGACCTCGACGATGTCGGGGGCAACGCCGATCCCCTGAAAGTAGTTTCGGGTGATCGTCGGGAACTCGGTGGCGACGGTGCCGCCGGAGAGCTCCTCGGGCGAGGCGACGCCGCCCTCCTCCGGCGAGGCGAGCACGAGCCGGCAGGCCCCGAACTCGAGATCGAGCAGATCCACGAGGTCGGCCTCGGACTCGCGGGCCTGATCGAGGCCGGTGATCCCGAGCGCCGCCGCCCCGTCGGAGACATACTCGGGGATGTCGGCCGCGCGGGCGAACAGCGCCGAGACATCGGGGTCGACGGTGTCCGCGTAGAGCTTCCGGTCGGCCCCGTCCTGTACGTGGAGGCCGGCGCGCTCGAGGAGTTCGAGCGCCGGCTCGTGGAGACGCCCCTTATTAGGTACGGCGATGCGCATACCTCCGCTTGTGGGGGGTGGGTCTTTTCATTGTCGGAGAACGTCGTCACGGGGTGTCGCGCGGGTGATGGCCCTTGCGGCACCTAGCGCTCTCAGGGCGGGGACGAACGCCGCGGGACAGCCCGGGGCGGCGATACGGCGGCCGAGTCGACCCGAACGGTATTTAACGCGGGACGGCATGGCACCCACGACGCGGTCCAACTGACCGCACGGATCCAACCGATGATCGACGACGACCGCCGGGACGCAAACCGCATCCTCTCGGCCGCGCTGGACGACCCGAAGACGGTCTCGGGAACAGAACTCGACCGCGCGCTCGGGTTGCTGGATAGCGACGCGAAACGCGTTCGGCTCGGCGCGGCGTGGGGGTTCGGCCTCGTCGCGGACGCTGCCCCGGAGAAAGCCGTGTCGTACGTCTCCCGGATCGCAGGGGAAGTTGACACGTCGGATCCACACGCCGCGGCCGCCCGGGCACTCGCGTACATCGCACAGTCGAACCCCGCGGCGGTCGAGCGCGAACTTCGGACGCTCGAAGAGCCCGCCGCCAGGCGGTGCCGCGAAGCGATGTGGGGACAGTTCGCCGCCCGGACGACAGTCGAGGTGCCGGGCGACCGCGATGGACCTGAGGGCGCATCGATGGGCCGCTCCGACGGCGATCGCTGGGGGTGGGTCGGCGGCGGAAGCGCGACCACTTACGATACCGACGAGGGAACCGACAGGCGCAGTCCCCCGACGGATCGGCCGTTCGACCCGCCGAGTGTCGACCACGACTACGACCGATACACGCCGATCGAGACGATCCACCGGGGATCGATCGCACGGACGTTTAAGATCGTCTACCACACCCCTGACGGCGATGTCCACGCGGGACTGTTCAAATCGTTCGACCCGTCCGTGGAGGCGTTCCGGCCAGCGTTCGACCGGCGGATCGGGATGTGGAACTCGATCGACGGCCACGACGCGATCCTGCCGGTCATCGATTGGGGAACGACGCCTGATCCGTGGGTTGTAACGGCTTACGAGTCGGTGACGGGCGTTGCGACGCTCGGTGAGGAACGTCGGCTCGCGGCCGCGGTCTGGACGCTTCGGACGATCGCCGACGCGCTCCGATTCGCTCACGAGCGCGGCGTTATTCACGGTGCGTTGACCCCCGGCTCGATCGTCAGAGCCACGATCCTCAGCGAGCCTGAGGCGTGGCGCTACCCCAGAGTGACCGACTGGGGCTACGTCGACCTCCTCCGGAACGGGCGTCCCCCCGAGTCGATCCCCGAGCACTATCTCGCCCCCGAACACGTCGATCCGGGGACGTACGGAGAGGTAGACGGCGCGACCGATGTCTACGGATTCGGTGTCGTCGGTCGCGAGGCACTGACAGGGGGCCGGGAGGACACGGAGACGGACAGCCGAGCACCCTGGGACGGCGACGTTACGCTTCCGGCCGACCTCGAAAGCCGACTCCCTGATATCGGGAGCTTTCTCCGACGGTGTCTCGCCGCCCGGAAGGCCGAGCGCTTCAGCACGGTTGCGGCGATGGCGGCCGCCCTCAACTCGGTGACGGAGGAGCTCGATGGCTGATCCGGCCGTCGCCGGTTCCGGGGCCCTCGCGCGGTTTCTGGCCTTTGTCCTCCTCTTTGTTTCGTGCGGTGTCGCCACCGTCTATGCCGCGTTGAGCGACCGTGCGGGAACACTCTCGGTCGGCATCTGGCGGTATGTCGTCGTCGCGATGGGCACGGGAATGGCCTACGCCGTTGCTGGCGGCTATGAACTCGTAGGGACGGCTGCGGTCGCCACGACGACGGTGACGGGGGTCCGGCAGGTCCTCCAGCTGTTTTTCATTATCTTGGTCTCGCTCTCGATGCGCGAGCTCTACTACCGGCTCCCGTACCGCGATCCGGGGTCGACGGCCATCCCCCACAGCCGGGCCCGGCTACTCGAGGCGGCGTTCATGGGAATCGCTTTCGTCGAGTTTGCCGTCGTCATCGCTATCGGGCTGACGGCCGCCGTCCAGGCGGTTCAGGCCGTCGCGAGCGTTGCCTTCGCGGCCTACGGGGTCTCCTTCGCCGCAGGGACGCGGGCGGAGGCGATGGCTGGCGGGACCGTCATCGACGGCCTGTTGGTCCGGTTCATCGCCGTATTGAGTTGTCTCGGCACCGCCGGAGTTCTGGAGGGCGCCACGCTGCTCGGCGTCCCCCCGGCACTGGCGGCGGCGGCGACCACGGTGTTCATCGTCATGTCGGCGACGTTTCTTTTCGCGCTCGGGGTTCGGCTCAAGGCCAACGTCGACGCGGTATCGGGGGTCTCGTAGCTACCACGCCTTGCAGTCCACACAGACGAACCGGCCGTCGTCCCGCCAACGCCGCTTGACTGTCGCCCCACAGTCGGCGCACTCGGCGCCGCCGGGGGTCCAGCCGTAGGTCGAGTGCGTCGGATCCGGGGCCGTGCCGTGGTCGCCCGACGCTGTCGCGTTTGCCCGCTCGTCCGTCTCTTCAGCCCCGTCTCCGTCCGCGCTTCTATTCGTGCCTGCCTCTTCGTCGCCGTCTCCCGTTCCGTCACTATCCGTCGGCTCGGCTGCGTCCATCGGTCCGTCCCCGACCGACTCGTCCCCGGCCTGCCGCCCGCTCTCGTCGGTTGACTCGTCTCCCTCCTCGCGCTTGGAACCGTCGAAAAAGTCGTTCAGCGAGGCGTCCTTCATACCGGTAACAGGGGAGCCGACCACTTCAACGGTGAGGACGGGACGCTCCGCAGGCTCCCCCCACAGGTGTGCACGCGACCCGCTGACGCGAGACGGACACAAACAAGTAGGAGTGGTCCGAAATCTCGGCATGGTCGAGATTCAGAGCGGTCTGCAGGAGAACACGGTCGGAGCGGTCGAGCAGTTCGCCGAAATCGCGAGCGTCGACCCCCTCGTCGCCGCGATGATGCTCAGCGGCGCGGTCATCACCGGGCTCGCGGTCACCATCTTCGGCGTTGCGACGCTCGGAGCCGTCGTGTCGTCGATCAAGCGCGGTCTGTCCGGCTCCGAAGAACCGAACCAGCCAGTCTGATCGCCTCGTCGAGGTCCGGCCCCAGCGGTGACCCGGCGACGAAGCTGTCGGCGTGCTCCATGACACCGTCGATGCGATCCGCCACGCTGTCGGGCGTCCCGGCGATACAGAACGCGTCGATCATTTTTCTGGTCACGGCGGCGAACGCCGCCTCAAACTCGCCCGCGGAGATGTGCTCGCCGATCGTCGCCGCCGTTTCTCTGTCGATGTCGTGTCGATCCAACACCGGCGGAGCCGCCCCGGCGGCGATGAACGCGACCGCCGGGCGGGCGGCCTCGCGGGCCGCCTCGGCGTCGCTCGACAGCGAGACCGACGCGTAGGCGGCGAAGTCGAACTCGCCGTGCTCGGCAGGGCGCTCGTCGAGCCCCGCTTCGACCTGTTCGGCCGCCCACGCCATGTCTTTGGGGTGTGAACCGTTGAACAGCAGCCCGTCGGCGTGTTTCGCCGACATCCGGATCATGTGCGGCCCCTGCCCACCGACGTAAACGGGGATCGTCTCGCTCGGGACGTCGAAGTTGAGGCCCGCGTCAACTGCGTCGAACGTGCCATCGTGATCGACGCGTTCGCCGTCGAAGAGGTCTTGTGCGACTTTGAACGCCTCGAGAACACGCCGCAACGCCTTGTCGTGCTCGAATCCGAGATTCTCGATCGTGGAACGGTCGCCGGGGCCGATCCCGAATACTGCTCGGCCGCCGGACGCCTCATCGAGGGAAGCGACCCGCGAGGCGAGCGTGACCGGGTGCGTCTCGTAGGGGTTTGCGATCCCCGGACCCAGCCGGACGTCGTCGGTGCGGGTCGCGATCCGATCCAGGGCGACGAAGGGGTCGCGGTTGTTGTAATGACAGGAACTGAACACGGTGTCGAAGCCGTTCGACTCGGCGTGTTCGCCCAACTCGGCGATGCGACTGACGGGATGCTCGGGGGTGAGTTCGATGCCTAACATTGGTGTAATCGGTCTGTCTTCGGATCGTTCCCGGTGGGACGAACGCGGGCGGATCTCATTCGCAGAGAACGGGCGAGCCTCAGTTGAGGTATATGAGCGCACCCCAACCGTCGAGCGCGCGCGGTCATCCGTCGAATGCCCACTCTTGGAGCGCTTCGCGGACGATGTCGTCCTCCTCGCGGCGGAAGAGGTCATCGCTGCCGGCGTGATCGCCAAACGACCATCCGCGGACGACAACGGCGGGCGTTCCGCCGCCGCCCTCCCCGGCGACGAGGTTCGCCGTCGCGGCGAGTTCGTCGACGACCGCCTGAACGGTGACGCCCAACTCCCGGCCGTCGCGGTCGGATTCGCCGCGCCAGTCGCGGGCGGCGGACAGCCCCGCCCACCCGACGGCGACGCCCCGTTGGCCGTATCTGAAGGGTCGGCCGGACGTGTCGGTGACGATGACGGGGACAGAGAGGGCTTCCGAGAGGCGTTCCGCCGAGTCGCTCGGAGCCTCAGGCAACAACAACAGGTCGGCGCCGGGGACGTTCGAGCGGTCGATGCCCGCGTTGACCGTAATGTGGCCGAACCGCGTCACGGCGAGCAGGAACGGGGCCTCGGTCAGCAACGCCTCGCTCTCCTCTAAAACCGCCTGCGCGAAGCGTGGGTCCTTCCGATCGCCGGTCACCGACTCGAGTCGGTCGGCGATCGCCTCCGCTCGCTCGGAGGCGGGAAACGCCGAAAGGTCGGCCTTCCGACCCTCGGCCTTCGAGACGACCGTGCTCGCGACACAGAGCACGTCACCGTCTTCGAGGTCAACCCGCTCCTCGACGAGGCCCGCGAGGTCGTCGCTCTCGCTGATTTCCGGAAGTTCCTCCACCGCGAACGTCTCCATATGCCTATAAGCGCTGCGACGAATAAAAAGGGGCGCGATACCGGAGACGGATCTAACAAACGAGTCGGGCCGAACGCGCCGGGGAGCGCGATCAGTCGTCGCCGGGCGAGGGTACCGACAGCGTCGTCGCGTCGTCGGCCTCGAAGCCCCCGTAGTGGACGATTTCCTCGACCGGACGCCGCCCCTTGCGCTCGTTTTCGACATCGCTCGCACCCTCGGCAGGATAGCCGAGCGTGACGAGCATGACCGGCTCGTACTCGCCGGGGATCTCGAACGTCTCGGAGAGGGCCTCGGAGTCGAACCCCTCCATCGGACAGCTCGCGACGCCGTGGCTCCAGGCGGCGTACATCAGCGTCATTGCCGCCAGCGATGTCGAGCGCGTCGTCCAGACGCGGCGCTCTGATTCGGGGAGTTCGCTCATCTCCGCGACGTTCTCGAGGAGGCTGTCACGGACCTCCTCGTTCGGGAGGTACTCCTTCGCCAGCCAGTCGTCGAAGACCGCCTCGGCGTGTGCCATCGGGTCGGTGTGGCCCAACACAACGACCGCGGTGTCGGCCTCGGTGACGTGCGCCTGGTCGTAGGCGATCTCCCGCAGCGTTGCCTTCTCGTCGTCCTCGCGCAACACGAGGAACTCCCAGGGCTGGAGGTTGTAACCGGAGGGCGCGAGCGTTGTCGCCTCGAAAATAGATTCGAGGGTGTCGGCCTCGATGACCTCGTCGTTGTACTGGTGTACCGACCGCCGCGTGCGCAGCAGTTCGTCGAACCCCATACCCGGTGTACGAATGCAACCAGTATTGGGGGTTCGATTCCGGCGGGGCCTACCCGTTTTCGAGTCGTGTGACATACCACCGAGAGCCGCGAAAACTGCCAGTAGGGTTCACATCGAGCCGCCGTCAACTGCCCCGGAGACGTCCGTAGCGGTCGCAATCGGGACGCCGTGCTCGTCGGCGATTTCTTTGGCTGCGGCCGCCGAAAGCGGACTGACGGGGCCGTCTTCGGACCGTTTTCCGCGCCCTTGTCTACCCGAAAGCGGATCGGGCGTCCGGTCGTTGCTGTTGAGCGCCATCGCACCTCATCGGGCGTAGTGGCCGCGTCGCGGTACGCTTTCCTCGCCCGGCGCTCGCCGCGCTCGAAGTCGGCGGTCAGGATGCAATCCTTGCTGACCGGTGGGCCGGGTTGACGATACCGGCAGGGGTTATATAGGTCAGCGTTACGTGCCAATTTTTATTACTAATTCCCTCATTTAGGGTGCTCAAGCACGTCGACACCGCGAAATAACGATCCGGGTTGTCCATCCATGGCACGGATCTAGCCACCGGAGCAATTACTCATTATCCGATACTTTCTGCAAAATCACGGTAGTATGTCACTCGAAAGGCGCCTCGTCGAGTGTCGCCTGCCCCGCGTCGCCGAACCATCGGATTGCGACCCGTTGCCCCGATTCGAAACGTCGGTCCTCGAGTTCGATCCGGTCGCCTGGCCGGACGAGGCCCGTCTCCGCCTCCCAGACCGTTCCGTGGACCGCCCGGTCCGGCACGAGTGGGCGGTCCTCATAGACCAGAATTCGGAGTGACCCGGAGGACACAGATGTCCCACCGGCATGCTCAACGACCAGTTCGCCGGCCGCCGGATCGCCGGAGACTTCGAAGTCCGCGTCGGGGGCCGCCTCCTCAGGGAGGTCCGTCGTCAAAACGTAGGCCCCGCCCGCGGCGACGGCGAGGCCGAGAAGCACCACCGCGATCGCGGTCCGGTCCCGCACGCCTCACTCCTCGCGGAGCAGGCGATCGACGATTTCGTCGGGATCAAACCGTTCGATGTCCTCGTAACCTTGGCCAGTGCCAAGAAAGAGAATCGGCTTTCCGGTGACGTGGGCGATCGAGATCGCGGCGCCGCCCTGGGAGTCCGCGTCGGCTTTCGTCAGTATCGCACCGTCGACCTCGGCGGCGTCGTTGAACTCCTCGGCGCGGTTGGTCGCGTCCTGACCCGCAACCGCCTCGTCGACGAACAGCGTCATGTCGGGATCGACGACGCGGTCGATCTTCTCGAGTTGGGCCATCAGGTCGTTGGACGTGTGGAGTCGGCCGGCGGTGTCGCCCAATACGACGTCGACGCCGTTGGCGTCGGCGTACTCGACGGCGTCGTAGATGACCGCCGCGGGGTCGCCGCCTTGCTCGTGGGTGATGATCTTCGTGTCGAGCGCCTCGGCGTGCTCTTTGATCTGCTCGTTCGCGCCCGCCCGATAGGTGTCGCCGTTGGCCATCACCGACGACAGCCCGCGCTCCTCGAGCCACCGTGAGAGCTTCGCGATCGAGGTAGTCTTGCCGACGCCGTTGACGCCGGTGAATACGATCACAACCGGCTTTTCGGCCGATCTGATCCGGTCCTCGAAGTCGAACTGTCCGACGCTGATCACGTCGCGGAGCGCGTCGCCGATCGCCCGCTCGATGACCTGCTCGCCGGATTCAACCTGCTTTCGCGTGCCGCCGACCAGTTGTTCGCGGATGCGCTCGGTAATCTCGCGTGCGACACCCATCTCGACATCGCCCTGGAGAAGCTCAAGTTCCAGCGATTCGAGGGGCGCTTCGAGTTCCTCCTCGGTGATGACTGTCCGTCCGGTGGCGGCGAGGGCCGCCTTCTTGGCCAGCCCGGGGCCGTCGTCGTCTGCCGCGCCGGAATCCGGTTCAGCATCGGCTCTGTCAGCGCTCTCGGCTTCAGCGTCAACGTCGGCTGCTGGCTCCGCCTCACCCGCTGCTTCGGCGTCTGTCGCGGTTTCGGCGTCCGCCTCGGCGTCACCATCGGCCTCGGCCTCAACGTCACTTTTGAATTTGCCGAGTTTCTCCTTCAGTCCGTCGAACATCGCCCCTACTCGTCGTCCTGCTGCATCTGCTGTTGCATCTGTTGCATCTGCTGTTGTTGGGCCTGCTGGGCCTTGGCCTCAAGATCCTCTGTCTCCGCCTCGACCGCCTCAATCTCCTCTTCGAGGTCGGCGATCCGATCGTCGAGGGTTTCCTTTTTTCTTTCGAGGGAGTCGACTGCGCCGTCACTGTCGCGCTCGGCGGCGTAGCCGCCTCCGAGCGTGACAATGACCTCGTCCATGTCTTGGATCTCTGCGCGGACGTAGGCGTCCCCGCCGAGGGGAACCTGCACCGTCGCCCCGGAGTCGAGCGCTCCGATCGCTTCGATGGCCTCGTCGATCTCGCCTTGCTCCGTGCGGACGTTTTCGATCTCGTTTTGGATGGCCTCCTTCTCCTGCTCGAGGGCCTGCATCTGCTCTTGGATCTGCTGCATCGCACCGCCGCCACCGCCACCACCGAGGCTCATGCGTCCACCCCGTCGATGTCGATCTGGGTGCGCTTCAGGCCGTGCTGGGAGCCGAAGTTGGTGTAGACGCGCTCCTCGGCCACGTCGGCGTTCGGCGCATCAACTGTCGTCTCGAACTCCTGTTCGCCGAAGCGGGCGGGATAGCGCCCGCGTACCGTGAACTCACTCATACAACTAACACGTCGCGCAAGCCGGAAGTATCTTCCTAACTGTGCGACCGGGGGTGGTACCTCCGTTGGACTGCGATGCCCTACCCGAATGCGATTGAAGACGACGTATCCCTCAGATACGACGCGCGGCCGCCTCGCCCGCCAGCGGCGCGACGATAACCCCGGAGACGACGACAGCCATCCCGAGAAACGAGACGTACGGGGCGGATTCAAGACTGTAGACGATCGCAAACAGCGCGGTGAAGAACAGCCCAACCGCGGTGGCCGCGACCCCGCCCCGGGCCGTCGTCCGGCCATGCGCCACCGCGTCGCCGACGATACCCCACGTCAATCGCGCGCCGAGCGCCCCGCCGAGCGCGAGCATCGCCTCGGTCGTGTACCCGATCGCCCCCCCAACGAGCGCGACACCGAGCGCGAGCAGCATCGCTCGCCCCGGCTTCGATCCCCGGCCGCAGAGCCGGTAGACGGAGAGGAGGTACACCGACCCGACTGCCAGGCCGGCGGCGACGTCAACGAGGTAGTGAACGCCAAGGGCGACCCGCGACAGCGGGAGCAAGACACACAGTGTCGCCGCGGCAGCGTAGCTTCGGCGGCTTCCGACCAGCAGCCCGAGGCCGCCGTAGACGACCACTGCCGAGATGGCGTGCCCGCTCGGGAAGCCAAACCCCGACGCCGCGCCGATTTCGGCGTATAGGGGGAGGAGCGACGCAGGAACCATTTCGGCACCCGCCGGGTCGGCGGCACCGGGGGGGCGCGGGAGCCGAAACAGTTCTTTGAGCACCGTCGTCGTGGCGAGACCGCCGAGCGCGAGTGCGATCGCAACGGCTGCTTGGGGGCGCGACAGCGACAGCGCCCCCGGAAACGCGGTACCGAACCAATACAGGAGGCCGAGGAGGCCGAAGACGAACCACACGTCGCCCAGCGCGGTGACGAGCGCCGCGATGATGACGACCGATTCGGGGAGCCCGGCGGCGATGTCGATGCCGCCGATACCACGGCTCATCGACGTTCGAACCGGTCCTTCAGCCGCCCGGGCAGCCCCGCAACCGTCAGCGTCGTCCCGACGACGAGCATCAGCGCGTACAGCCCGAGCGTCGAGAGCCAGACGACGAGCATGGCGAGGACAGCCCACCCACCCGGAAGGAAGTAAAAAGCCCCGAGTGTCATCAGGGTGCCGTACAGCAACACGAGATACGGCCCCCATCCGCGGGCCTTCCCACGACGGCTGCGGGCCCGGATGTAGCGCTTGAGGTCGCGCTCGATCTCCTCGCGGTGAACCGTTCGCTCGTCGATCCGGTCCTCGAAGCGGTCTAACTCGTCATAGAGCTGTTCGAGGTCCTCGCGGAGGTCCTCGGCCGATGCGTCGTCGTCTGGTCGATCACGTGTCATGGTTCCCTCGAGTAGTGTGGTCGGCTGTGGCGTCGCCGTCATCTGCGGTGTGACGCCGGTCCGTTTGTCGGCCCGTCCGGCTAACACGGCATTGAGGACGGCCCCCAATAGGAGAACGAGCCCCCCGAAGTACAGAAACGTCACGAGCAGGAGGACGCCGCCGATGACTCCGTATGCCTCATAGCTGCCCGCGACGGTCGCGTAAACCCGAAAGCCGGTCTGTAGCGCGGTCCACCCGACGGCGGCGAAGACCGCGCCGGGAAGCGCTTCGCTGATCGGAAGGTCGATGCCGGGGAGGACGTAGTACAGCGGCAGAAATGCGATTGTGAGGCCGGCGATGAGGCCGGCCGTCCCGACAGCCCCGACTGCCCGTCCCCCGACGACGGCCCCCCCGAGTCCGAGCCCGGCGATCGCTGCCCCGGCGACCACCGTCGCCGCGACGCTGACGCCGACTGCGCTGAGCGTGACGGCCGCGTTCCGGAGTTGCTCGAGCATCGATTCCGGACCGGGGTCGCCGTACACCTCAGAGAAAGCGATGTCGAGGCCGCGAAAGAGCTTCAGCCCCGACCAGAGAAAGGCGGTCAGCCCGAAGACGGTCGCGCCGCCGCGTCCGGCCGCACCGGTGAGGGCGTCGGCGAGCGCCCCGCCGGCCCCCTCTCCCAGACTTCGCGAGACCTCGGCGACCAGCGCCTCAACAACCTCGGTGTTGCCTAGAAGCGACGTGACGACGAGTGCGAGCAATAACAGCGGGATGAGCGAGATGAAAGCGTAGTACGCCAACCCCGCCGCGATGAACGTCACCCGATCGGAGCGCACGCCCGCGGCGACGCCGCGTGCAACCGTCACCGTCCGGTGGACGTACCCAGTCACGGCTCCGGGTACGAGGGACGCCTACATATAATCGGCGGGAACGGGCGATGCTCGGCGATCGAGCGCTCCAGCGGTGAATCAACGTACGGTGTGTCCGTTTTGAACTGGGTGTACGGTGTATCGGCTCTGAACTGGGTGTGCGGCGTGCCTCCACTACTTAAGATGCTATATTTCCCTCTTATAACCCGCTCGTGAGCCATACGTGCCTCCCGGTATAAGCGGGCTTCCGTGCCACGGCGGTATATATACCCATCTCCTGCATTCGGCTCTCTCAGCTATATGCGCGGCTCACAGTAGGTGGGCGCCCGCCAGCGAGACCGAACACCGCTCGGCGTCGTAGCCCGCATCGGAGAGGCCGCTGTCGAGGGCGAACACCGTCTCGCCGAGCATTGCCATGGACGCCTCCCCGCCGGCATCGGAAACATCGCGGACGACCTCCTCGACCTTTGGCGTCAATAGCCCCGCCTCGCGGCCGAACCGCCTGGAGGACGACATGAACGTCTCAAGAGTCGGCTCGGAGACGAGTGCCGACAGCGCCCGGTTGCCGGCCGCGGTCAGATCGTCGGTGTCGCCGGTGATGATCTCCTCGGTTGAGAGTTCGCCGAAACTGCGGTACTCGACGGATTGATGCTCCGGGACCCCGTCCATCGCGCCGTGGGCGGGCGCGCCGGGTTCGAGTCGGATCGGGACGCCGCCGCGGGCCTGGGCGACCACGTCACCGAGGCCGGTCCCAGCTTGGACCTCCGCGCCGTGTGCGATGGTGACGAGTTCGTTCTCCGAGAGTTCGCGCCCGAAGACGGCGTTCGTTGCGAGCGCGGTCCCGAGCGCCGCGGCCCCCGAGACGCCGAAGCCGGCCCCGAGCGGCAGATCGGTCTTGACGACGACGTGTGCGGTGGCCCGCAACGCCTCGAGAACCCGGTTGACGGCCTCGATCGTCGCCGTCTCGCCGTTGAGCTCGACCCCGCCGCCGGGTTCGAGCTCGACCGTGACGCCGTCGCCGATGACGAGGCCGGCGCCGCGGGAGCCGGCTTTCGTCGGGTCGTCGTCCGGATGGGCGCTAAAAAACCCCGTCACGTGGCCGGGGACGAACGCGCGCGCCGAATCTGGCATGAGATTATTTGCGGGACGGACCGTGTTAAATCTTCCAACTGACGCGTGACCGCCGTCCGGAACGACCACGGCACTGCTTCGAACCGCCGACGGTGTGGCCCGGAACGATCACGTAGCCCCCGTTTCGGACGATCACGCCACCGTTTCTGGCCGCTGACGTCCCCGCCGGAATGATAAACGGTTTTGACGTGGGTTGCTGAATAGTTCTGTAGTGAACGCCCGTGGCTGACCAGACACAGAACCCGACTCCCGGAGGCGCGTTGCTCGTCCCCGTCGGCGAGTCGGTAACGCTGCGGAACACGGTCGCACACGCGGTGGCAACCGCCGCCGAGGACGGCCTCAAGGAGGTCCACTTCGTTGCGCCGGTCGCACAGCATTTCATCGGCGATGCCGACCGGTCGACTCGCGAGGCCATCCGTGCGCTCCTCGATCGCATTTCGACGTGGGCAGAGGAAGACTCCCCCGAGGCGGACGCCCCGACGATCCGGACGGCCGTCATCGGCACGGATGAATACCTGTTCAGCCCGGATGATTACGCTGCGGTGCTCTCGGCGTACGCCGCCGAGCACGGCATCGAACGGATCATCATCGATCCCGAGTACAGCCCCGGCGGCAACGTCCCGCTGTTGCGGCCGATGGAGGTCGCGCTGGCGAAACGTGGCCTCGATGTCTCGGAGGCGCCCGGCAGTCGGCCCGTCCGCCGGTCGCGATTGGTGCAACCCGGCGGCGCGATCCAGTTCGGCCTGCTATTCGGCGTTTCGTTTCTGTTCTATCATCTGCTCGGTGGCTTCGCGGTCGTGACTGGCGACACTTTTGACTTCTACTACGAACTCGCGACGAGCACGCTCGTCGCCGGCATCGTCGCCGGCACGCTGTACACCGTCTCGCTCTCGGCGCGAACCCGCGTCCGAACGATGGCCGTCCAGGCGATCCGACTCGCGATCTACGTGCCCTACCTGCTCTACGAGATCGTGAAGTCGAACATCCTGATTACGATGATCATCCTGCACCCCAGACTCCCGATCGAGCCCCGTCTGACGCGGGTTCAATCGGCGGTCTGGGGCGGCCCTGCGCTGACCACGCTGGCCAACAGCATCACGCTCACGCCCGGGACGCTCACAATCAGGACGGAAGGTCAACACCTCTACGTTCACAGTCTTTTCGCGAGCGCCCGCGGGGGTATCGCCGATGGCGACTTAGAGCGTGCGGTCCGGTTCGTCTTCTACGGCCGCCGGGCCGCCGCGATTTCGAGCCCAGACGAACGCGGCGACTACACGGAACTTCAGGGGCCTGAAGCCGATGGGGACGCCCCGGATGGCTCCGAAGCCACGGAAACAGAAACGGTCAAAACGGAGGGCCGGTCGCCGTGATTCCCACGTCGTCGACGCTTTCGAGCGTCTTCCTCGCTGCCGCGGCCGCCCTCGTGGTGCTCGCCATCGTCGTCCTCTACCGCGCGGTCAAGGGTCCGACAATGCAGGATCGAGTCATCGCGGTCAACGTCCTCGGGACGAACACTGTCGTCATCCTCGCACTCTTAGCGGTCGCCCTCGACAGCGAATCGTTTCTCGACATCGCCTTGGTGTACGCGCTGTTGAATTTCCTCATGGCAGTCGCCATCTCGAAGTTCAGCGTCAAACGGGGGGATGTCATATGACCGATGTCCGCCTTGCCGCGATCTTCGTGTTGCTCGTCGGCGGGGTGTTCTTCACGTTCGTCTCCGCCGTCGGCGTGCTCCGACTCCCCGATGTGTACACCCGTGCCCACACCGCCTCCCAGACTGACACGCTGGGCGCGGGCCTCGTCGTGGGAGCGGTCGTGCTCGCCTACGGCGTCGAGACCGAAGTCATCAAGGCACTCCTGTTACTCGTGTTCATTTTCATCACTAACCCGACGGCCGCCCACGCGGCGACCCGCGCGGCGTACGAGGAGGGAATCGAACCGTGGACCGAGGGGGATGAGAGACGATGAGCGTGGTCGGCTTTGCCCTCGCGGCGTTCGTCCTCATCACCGCTGGTGCCACCGCAATGCTGCGTGACACGCTCGCGGTTATCATCGTGTTCGCCGCCTACAGCCTCGGCATGGCGCTTCTGTACACCCTGTTGCTCGCGCCCGATGTCGGCATCACCGAGGCCGCGATCGGGGCCGGCGTGACGACCATCCTGCTGCTCGTGACAATCACAAAGACGACGCGCCCGGCCGCCGAGGAGATATTCGCGGGGATCAACTGGCCCGCCGCGACCGTCTCGGCCGGGTTGGCGGCCGTCCTGCTTGCGATTATCGGATCGATCCCTGCCGGGAACTTCCTCGGCGGAACGACGCCTGTGACCGGCGCTGCGGGGACCCCCGGCGAGGGCGTCACCGGCCACTATCTCGCGTCGGCGTACCAACAGACCGGCGTCCACAACAGCGTCACGGCGGTGCTCGCCTCGTACCGTGGCTTCGATACGTTCGGGGAGGCGGTGGTTGTCTTCGCCGCCGGCGTCGCCGTCGTCCTCGTTCTGCATCAGGGTGATTTCATATGAGCGATATCGACGCCGACGCGGAGACGAGCGCGGAGGCTGACACTGACCTGGATTCGGATGCTGACTTCGCCCCCGATGCCGATGTCGAGTTCGACGCCTCGGACGTTCCCGACGCGGATACCAATATAAATGCCGGCATAAATGTCGAGTTCGACCCTGTTCGCCCCTACACAGAAAGCGAAATTATCATGACTACTGTCCGAATTGTCACGCCATTCGTGCTCACCTACGGGCTCTACTTGACCTTTCACGGCGCGAACTCGCCCGGCGGCGGCTTCCAAGGCGGAGCGCTTGTCGGCGTTGTCGTCCTCATGTTAGCGTTCGCGTTCGGCATCCAGCCGACCCGCGAGTGGGTCGGTAGCGGGCTGATGTCCGGCCTCGCGAGCGGCGGCGTCCTCGTCTTCGTCGGCGTCGGGTTGGGAACGCTCGCGCTGGGCGGGACGTTCCTCGAGTACGGGCTCTACGAGCCCTTCGTTGGCTCCGACGCGACGAAGTGGGGGATGGAGGCGATCGAGATCGGCGGCGTTTCGGCGATCGTTTCCGGCGTCATCATGGGGCTGTTCTTCCTCACCGCCGCCGGCTACGACTCCGAAGGGGGTGACGAGGCGTGATGCTAGCCGGCATCGCAGCGCTTCCCATGCCGAGCGTCACGCTCGCCGCGGAAGGGACGTTTCCGTTGGCCCTCGAAGCCCTTTCGACGCGGTACGCCTATGCGACGTTTGCGATCCTGTTTGCCACCGGGCTGTATATGATGATTGCAAGCCCCAATCTCGTGAAGAAGGTTATCGGATTGAACCTCTTCCAGAGCGCGATCTTCCTGTTTTTTGTCGCGATGGCGTACGTCCGGGGCGGGTCGGTGCCCGTCATACCGAGCGAGGGCGGCGCGGTCGGCGAGTACGCCAGCCCGCTGCCGCAGGTCATCGTGCTGACCGCCATCGTTGTCGGCGTCAGCCTCACCGCTGTCGCGCTGGCGTTGATCGTCCGGCTATACACCGAATACGGAACGCTCAATGAGAAGACGATCCGGGAGGTCATGAATGAGTAATCCCGAACTCGCGCTGCTCGTTGCGATCCCGATCCTCGCGGCGACGCTGCCTGTCATCGTCGGCCTGAAGTTCGATTCGATCGGCTGGCCGGTCGCCGCGCTCACGTCGCTCGTCGAGATCGCCCTCGCCGCCGCCGTCGTGGTGCGCGTCGCCACCGAGGGACGCTTCGTCCACTCCCTGGGAAACTACCCCCGCCAGTACGGCATCGAGTTGGTCGCCGACGGCCTCTCCGCGGCCATCGTCCTCTTGATCGCCGTTGTAACGTTCGCCGTGTTGGTGTACGCCCGCCGCAACGGCCCCCGGCGTAACCCCTTCTACACCGCGTACCTACTGCTGTGTGGCGGGCTGATGGGCATCGGCCTGACCGGCGACGTTTTTAATATGTTCGTCTTCCTTGAGATCGTCGGCTTGGCGACGTACGCCTTGGTCGCGACGGATCGATCGGGGCGCTCGGCGCTCGCGGCGTTGAAGTACCTCATCATCGGGACTGCGGGGGCATCGATGTACCTCGTCGGCGTCGGCTTCGCGTTCGTCGCTACCGGCACGCTGAATATGGTCGAGTTGGCGACGGCGATCCCCGAAACCGTCGGCTACTCGGACCCGCTCATCGTTGCTTCCTTCTGTTTCATCGCGGTCGGGCTCTCGGTCAAAGCCGCCATCTTCCCGCTACACACGTGGATGCCCGACGCCTACGCGGAGTCGCCCGACACCGTGACCGCCTACATCTCCGCGCTCGTCTCAACGCTCGGGGCGTACG
>Ga0207753_1000090_pt1 | contig 35419 bp, 36 predicted proteins | sample PonA233FremontCA_2_FD_187273 | JGI IMG/M metagenome (GOLD analysis project Ga0207753, IMG submission 187273) | Salt pond sediment microbial community from Fremont, CA, USA - Pond A23 Sediment 3 (SPAdes) | ecosystem: Environmental > Aquatic > Non-marine Saline and Alkaline > Saline | place: USA... | reverse complement strand
GTCGTCCCGATCGTGATCGCGGCCTTCGCCGGGGTGTTCGCCATAGTGCTCACCGGGTGTCTCATAGTGTTTACTCTCACTTGTTACCGGTGATCGTCCGTACCGATACCGGTAAACACCGGTAAGAGACGAGAGTAAACGCTATCAGCCCCGTCGACGCCCGCTCGCGGCGGTCCGCGTCGAGCTGCCGGAGCACGTCCTCCCGAACCGCCTCGTCCGCGAGCCCGAGAACGTCCGCCACCTCGTCGGGATCCAGCCGGCGGACGAACCCCCGTAGCTCCTCGCGGTCCAGGTCGGCGACGAGGCACTGCTGGATCGTCTCGGGCAGCTGGAAGAACGCCTCGCGTTGGCGGCTCCGGGACAACTCCCGAAACTCCGCGGCCGGCGTCGACGCGGTCGCGACCGCCTGCTGCGGGTCGGCCGTCGGGTCGTCCATACGCCGCAACGGGCCCGCCGTCGGGTAAGTGGTTTCGTCCGGGACGACGGGGCGCCGCCCCCGCGTGACGGGCGGAGCCGGCGGCGGAACGAATAATACGGTATGCGTACACATACCAATATGCGAGCACAACCGTTCGAGAACGAGCTGACGGTCGCGGCCCACCGCCGGGACGGGACGGTCGACGAGTTCCACCGGGCGTACGAGGACGCGCTCGACGCCGTCGAGGGGCGCCTCGGGGAGACGCACCCGCTGGTGATCGACGGCGACGCGGCGTGGACCGACGACCGGTTCACCGTGACGAGTCCGGGCGACCGCGACCGGGTGATCGGCGAGTTCGCCGCGGGTGACGCGACGGACGTCGATCGCGCCGTCGACGCCGCCACGGAGCGGTTCGACGCGTGGCGGTCGACGACGGTGGCCGACCGCGTCGAGCCGTTCCGGCGCGCGGCCGAGATCGTCCGGGACCGGAAGTACGAACTCGCCGCGACCCTCACCCTGGAGGCCGGAAAGAACCGGACGGAGGCGATGGCGGGCGTCGACGAGGGGATCGACTTCCTCCGGTTCTACGCCCGGGAGTTCGACCGCCACGACGGCTACCGGCTCGACACCGGCGAGCCGACGCCGGGACAGCGGTGTGAGAACCGTCGGGTGCCGTTCGGCACCTTCGGGGTCGTCGGCCCGTTCAACTTCCCGTTCGCCATCTTCGTGGGCATGACGACCGCCGCGGCGATCACCGGCAACACCGTCGTGGCCAAGCCCGCGAGCGCGACCCCGTTGATCGCCCACGAGTTCGTCGAGATCCTCGCCGAGGCGGGGCTGCCCGACGGCGCCGTCAACCTCGTGACCGGCGGCGGGAGCGCCGTCGGCGGGCCGCTGATCGAGCACGAGGACGTCGACGGCGTCGCGTTCACCGGCTCCCGCGCGGTCGGCCGGGAGATCCAACGGACGTTCGTCGAGCGGGAGAAGCCCGGGCCGGTGGTCGCGGAACTCGGCGGGAAGAACCCCGTGATCGTCACCGACCACGCCGACCTGGATCGGGCCGTCTCCGGCGTCGCGAGGGGCGCGTTCGGGTTCGCCGGCCAGAAGTGTTCCGCGACGTCGCGCGTCTACGTCCACGAGGGCGTGATCGACTCGTTCACGCCGGCGCTGGTACGCGAGGCGGAGGAGCTGGCGGTTCTGCCGCCCGGGGAGGCGGAGGCGTTCGTCTCGCCGGTGATCGACGACGACGCCCTCGCGCGGTACCGGCGGATCTGCGAGACCGCCCGCGAGGACGGAACCGTGCACACGGGCGGCCACGTCGTCGACAGCGAGGCGCTGCCGGACGGCCGGTACGTCGAACCGACCGTCGTGACCGAGATCCCGCACGGCCACGACCTGGCGCGCGAGGAGCACTTCCTCCCGTTCGTGACGATCCACCCCGTGTCGGACCTCGACGAGGCCATCACGAAGGCGAACGACAGCGAGTACGGCCTGTGTGCCGGGCTGTTCTCGGAATCCGACGCCGAGATCGAGGCGTGGTTCGACCGGATCGAGTCGGGGATGTGTTACGTCAACCGGGCGCAGAGCGCGACGACCGGCGCGCTGGTCGGGGCGCAGCCGTTCGGCGGGTGGAAGGCCTCCGGGACGACGAACACGTTCGCGGGAGGGTACCGGTACCTCCCGCAGTTCATGCGCGAACAGACCCGGACCGTCGTCAGCGAGGTCGAACCGCAGTAGAGTCGACCGTCGTCGACGCGGTGGGGACGGAATACACCGCGGCCAACGGGAGCGGCCGACGACTCCGTTCGAGGCGTCGTCCGGGACGACACCCCCGGGGCAGCTCCAACCGGAATGACACCGAAGACTGAACCGTCGCAGCCACCAACGGACTCGCTAATGTCCACGGACGATTCCGCCGCGGCGGCCCGCGGGCGCCCCGAGACCGCCGACACGGCCACGCGTCGGCTCCGGTACGTCGGCGCCGCGCTGGCGGTGCTGGTCGCGCTTCTCCACCTGCTCGACCCGAATCACGGCCTGCTCGAACTGTTCGCGCTCCTTTACACCAGTCCGGAAGCGCTCGTCTTCGACCCCCGACCCGCGGCGTTCGTGCTCTCCGCGACGGCGCTGCTCGTCGGCGTCTCGCTCAGCCGCAACGCGCCGACCCGGCGCCCGTACTACGTCGCGGGGATCGTGCTGGCGCTCACGTACGTGGTGGGGTATCTCGCGTGGCACCTGACCGGCCACGGCGGGTTCCTCCCCGGGCGGGAGCCGCTGCTCCACGGCGTCACCCCCGTGCAAAACGTCGTCCGACACCTCACCGGCGACCCGTGGGCGGCGGCGTCGATGGCGACCGAACTCGGGCTCGTGGCGGTCCTCACCCTCCTGCTCCGCCGGGAACCCCGCGGGCGGTAGGAGCGCCCGGGAGGACGGCGCGGCCGGGCGGGCGGCCGCTCAGGTCAGCCCGGCGTCGGTGTCGCTGCCGACGAACGCCGTCAGGGCAGCCCCCTCCGCGCGGTGGAGCTTCTCGCTCGTGGTCGACTTCGCGAGCCCCGCCGCTTCCGCCAGCAGTGAACTCCGCGTCGCGATCGGACCCGTCGAGCTCCCGCAGGCGTGGGCGTTCGCCGCCGAGGGCGGCGACCCGACGTGCCCGGGCCGATCGTCCGCGCGACCGAGGGCACCGGGATGGAGATCACCCTCGACAACGCCAACCGGCAGCGTCCGCACACGCTCCACTTCCACGGCGTCCGGAAGACCTGGGAGAACGGCGACGTCCCCACCACCACGGGAACCCAGGCCGGTCCCGTGGAGTCCCACACCTACGCCATCCCGGCAAACGTCCCCGGGACGCACCTGTATCACTGCCACTACCGGACCAACCGTCACGTCGAGATGGGCATGTACGGCATCCTCCGGATCGATCCCGAGGGCTACGACCCCGCCGCGGACTCGCCGTCCCGAACAGGGGCCGCCGCTGATCGTCAGCGAGGGCGACGACGTCCGGCTCCGCTACGTCAACGCCGGGTACACGAGCCACCCGCTCCACATCCACACCCACCGGTTCCAGGTGACGTCGAAGGGCGGGGGGCGGGTTCCCGGGGCCGCCCGTCACGGCCAGGCCGTCGTGAACGTCGCGTCCGCCGAGCGGTACGCGATCGACTTCACCGCCGACGCCGACCCGGGCGTCTACCTGCTCCACTGCCACGACGTGAACCACGTCACGAACGGCAACTTCTACCCCGGCGGGATGCTCACCGGGCTGGTCTACGAGAGCGTCACGGATTCGGACGTCTTCGCCCGGCTGAGGGAGTACGCGGGCTACGAGGGGTAGTCGCGACGACCGCCGCGCGGCGTTCTCTCCCGAGCGAGGGTTTATGAATGATCACGGGGCCACGGCACCTGTGACGTAGGAGCCACCCCACGCCGGTCCGCGGGTGTTCGGCACGCCGGCGTGGGAACCGAAGACGGGTGTCGACTGTTCGCCACTCCGCGGAGGAGCCGACGGCCCGATCCGGCCGCCGCCCGCCGACTTCCGTACGGTCACTGCCAAGTGACGTACGCCAGCACGCTGATCCCGGCGGTCTCGAGGATCTGGAGGACCATCATCACCTGCACCGCGACCGTCGGCATCGCGGGCGCGTTGAAGTAGAACAGCAGCGCGACCACGTTCTCCGCGAGCAGAAAGCCCGCGAAGACCATCGACGCGAGCGTAAAGGGCGCGCGGATCTCGCGGTAGGTGTCGACCCAGATTCCGATCACGAACAGCAACAGGAGGATGTTGAGCCCCGCGGCGACGCGGGCCGCATCCAACATCAGCGACATACGATCTCTCCTGGTCGGCTTCCCGGCGGTGTCGGGTGTGGGTGGGTGTGGGTCATGTTACTCGTCGAGCTTCGCGAACACGGTCTCGACCGTCCCCCAGTGGGCCCGCGCCCGATCGGTGGGGAGGTAGATCGTGCCGTAGTCCGCGTCACTGCTCGTGATGATTCCGTTGTTCTCGAGCACGTCGAGGTGGTGTCTGATCGTGTTGTACGCCAGATCGAGGTCCTCGGCCAGCTGGTTCGCGTTCCGCGGCCGGTCGTCCAACGCGCGAAGGATGCGGGCTCGGTTCGGCCCCCCGCGCGTGCCGGCGAGCGTCTGCCAGAGGACCGTCTCCATTCGACGGTGGATTTCCCACCGCAGATTATGAATCCTCCGACACGACCGAAGGTTGCAACCCGCGAACGCGCGCACACCACGCTACTCGGGCGCGCCACGGGCGGAACGCGCCCGCCGTGGCCACGGCCTCGGGTCCCGCGGCGTCTCTCCCCGGCGTCGGATCGACCCTCCCCCCGGAGGAGTCGCCCGTGTGATCTCGGCGGAACGATGGTGACCTCCTACGTTTCACCTATCCGAGAATACGGCATAAAACAGTTTCGCCGGACGAACCCGAAGCACGACGAGAGCCCTCGAGAACCCAGTTCATACGGATTTGAGTCGAATTTGAGTCGGAGTTGCGAAATCCATTATGTTCCTGTCATACCTCGACCAGAGTGGATGTCACGAGACACGAGTTCCACGACGCGACGGCGGGTACTGGTCGGAATCGGTACCGGCGTGACTGCCGGGCTGGCGGGCTGTGGCGGGACCGGCGGCGACGGGACCGCGACGCCCACCGAGACCGCAACACCCACCGAGACCGCGACCCCGACGGAGACGGCGACGGCCACGGAGACCGAGACCCCGGCCGGGACCGCGTCGGTTCGGGTGGCGCACATGTCGCCGAACGCCCCGAACGTCGACGTCTACGTCGACGGCGACGTGGTGCTCGAAGACGTCGCGTTCGGCGCCGTCAGCGAGTATCTCGACGTCCCCGCCGGCGAGCGCGAGGTCGAGATCACCGCCGCCGGCGACCCCGACACCTCGGTGTTCTCCGGTCCCGTACCCGTGGAAGCCGACACCGACTACACCGTCGCGGCGATCGGCGAGATCGGCGACGACGCCGACGAGGCGTTCGAGCCCCTCGTACTCACCGACGACAACTCCGCCCCCGGCGGCGACACCGCCCGGTTGCGGGTGGTCCACGCCGCTCCCGACGCACCCGCGGTCGACGTGACCGCCGGGACGGACACCGTCCTGTTCGACGGAGTGGCGTACGGCGAGTCCGGGTACACCGAGGTCCCCGGCAACGACTACACCGTCGAGATCCGTGGCGACACGGAGAGTAACGACGGCGACGTGGTGGCCGACTTCGACGTGAGCCTCGACGGTGGCGGCGTCTACACCGCCTTCGCCGCGGGCTACCTGTCGCCCGACGACGAGCCCGCCGACACCCCGTTCGATCTCGTGGTCGCGCAGGACGCCGGCGGCAGCGGCGGAATGTAGGCCGACCGCCGGGACGGTCGACGCCCCGACCGGGCGCCGGCCGCCGGCGCGACCCACGGTGTCACCGTCGCTGAAAGGCGTGTCAGACGTTCCCGAACTATTATTTTGGTCGACCCCCAACCGCCGGCCGATGCCGACGTGTGAGAACTGCGGTTCGTTCGTCACTGCGGAGTACGTGCGGGTGTTTGCACCGAACGGGATGGACAGCCCGCGGGTCTGCCCCAACTGCGAGGACAAGGTCCGCGACGGTGCCGACGTCCGCGAAGCCCGCGCGACCAGACACTGAGACGGATTCCCGAGTCGGTTCCCGGTCGTCGCTGACCCGCGCGGGCGACGGCCGGCGGTTCGTCACGGTGGCTCGTGTGATCGGGCGGTTCCACGCGGTTTTTGCCGCTCCGGCGTCTCCCCACGCTATGAGCCACCGTTCGGCGTTCCTCGACGGCGACCGCCACGACGACGTCGCGCTGTTCCTCTCCGAATCGTTCCTCGACGGGCAGTCGAAACTCCGGGAACTGGGCGAGACCGTCGACTCGGGGAGCGTGCTCGTCGTCGACGGCGACGACGGCCGCCGGGCGTTCTCGGCGGGGACCGGGATGGACGCCATGGAGTTCGCTCGCGGCGCGATGGAGACCCGCGGGCACGTCTCGCGGGGCCTCGACGGCGGGGAGTGCCCGGAGCGCGAATCCGACGCCGAGGCGTCCCACGCGGTCGAGTTCATCTTCGCGTTCTCGGAGGAACAGAACCCGGAGGTCGGCGGGCTCTACGCCCGCGGCGACGTGATCCACGCCTACGCCCACTGCGCCTGCGGCGCGAGCTACTCCGACAAGTGGGTCGTCGGCGAGGAGGAGTCGACCGGCGTCCAGTCCGGCGGGACCGACCCCGTCGAGGCGACCGACTGATCGACCAGTCGGTCCGCGCCGCCGGTAGAATCAGGTACGATGCGCCCCGACGCACCGTATGAGCGACGCGGTCGAGGTCACGGTCCGCACCCGCGACGGGGAGGAGACCATAGCAGTCGACCGGGGGACGGTCCTCCGCGACGCCCTGCTGGACCACGGGTTTTCGGTCTACGGAACCGTCTCCCGCCACGCCAACTGCGGCGGCCGCGGGCTGTGTGCGACCTGCACCGTGGAGGTCGATCCCGCGCCGGAGCCGACCCACTGGCACGACGCCGCCGCCGTCCGGTTCGGGTATCCCCGACTCTCGTGTCAGATCACGGTCGAGGAGCCGCTGACGGTCCGGCTCCTCGACAAGTACGTCTGGGGGCAGGTGCTGCCGAGACGCGTGTCGGGCGGAGAGTAGCGCGGCGTCGTCGAGGGGCGGCTCAGTCCGCGGCGGCTACTCGGCGTCACCGACCGGGTCGTCCGCGGCGCCGTCGTCGGTTCCGGCGTCGTCCGCGGCGCCGTCCGCCGCATCCTCGGCATCTACCGCGTCTTCTTTCTCTCCGTCGGCCTCGGCCGCGACCGCCTCGAACGCCCGGAGGATCACCCGCTTCGCGGTCGCGCCCTCGGTGGTCCAGTGGTGGGCGTAGTCGAGCATGTCGTCGTAGATGTCGGGCTTACACCCCGCCGCGCGGGGGTGACCGCCGCCGTTGACGCGGCCGGCGACCTCGTGGGCCCGCTCGAACGTCTCCGACCCGCGGATGCTGGCGCTGCCGGCAGGCTTGACCACGACCGCGGCGTCGGCGCCCTGCTCCCGGAGCGCCTCCGCGACCTCGTTCTGGGAACACCGGCCGTACGTGACGCCGACGGTCCACGGCCCCACGCGCTTGTGTTCGGCCCGGGAGACCGCGGCCTCGATCAGCTCGTCCTTCTCGACCCGCCGGAGCTCGATGTACTCCGCGACCACGTCGGGGAGGTCGGCACCGAACGTTCCGACCATCGTGACGTACTCCTCGGGGTCGGTCCAGTAGGCGTAGTCCGCGAGGTCGTCGCTCCGAGGGTCCTCCTTCAGCCAGAGGTCGTGATCCCGGGTGACCGCCGCGAGGTCGACCCACCGGTCGTCGAAGTCGTGGTCGAGCGACCGGAGCGTCACGTCCGTCGAACACTCCTCGTCGGACTCGCCGACGACGAGGTCGACGCCGGCGTCGCGGACCGCCGCGGCCGCCGAGTCGTCCCACTGGTGGTGGTCGTACCACGCCACCGCGTCGGCGAGGTCGACCGCGGCGTCGAGTTCGTCGGCGATCCACCCGTACTCGTCGGGACACAGGTCACACACGTAGAGGTCGATCCCCGCGGGCGCGTACGCCACAACGTGTTCGAGGGCGTCGTCGAGCGAGTACGGGCCCGCCCCGACCAGCGCGACCGTCGAGTCCGGCCGGTCCTCGCCGTCTTCGGGGTCGTCGGCGTCGGGCGCGGGCTCGTCGCTGCCCCACCGGTCGACCCGATCGGAGAGGTCGTCCGCGAACGACGCCCACGCCAGGCTGGCGTCGTAGACCTCCCGGAGGAGCGCCACGCACCCCAGCCCGTCGGCGTCGGTGTCGGCCACGACGACGGCCTCCGCACCGTCGACCGCCTCCGCGACCCGCTCCTCGGTCCGGTCCTCGTCGAGCGAGTCGGGGTAGAAGAAGCCGGTGCCGGGGAGCCGCGACTTCCGCGTCAGCGAGAGTCCCGCGCCGTCGATGAGTTCGTCGTCCATAGCGGGTCGACGGCCGCCGGCCCCAAAACCGGCGCGGTTCGGGGGTGACGGCCACGCTCGGGCGCGGGTCAGACCCGTTCGGGCGTCCCAACGGGGGCGTCAGCCGCCTCGTCGGACGCCAGTTGGCGGACGGTCAACACCGGGACCGGACAGGTCCGGACGACGCGTTCGGCGACCGATCCGACCAGGAATCGGTTCTCGCCGTGGCGGCCGCGCGTGCCCATCGCCACCAGGTCCGCGCCGACCTCGCGGGCGTAGTCGTCGATCGTCGGCGCGGGTTGCCCCTCCCGGATCGCGGCCGTCACCTCGCGGTCGGTCGCCGCTCGGACCGTCGCCACCGCCTCCTGGCCGCGTTCGACCAGTTCGTCCGCCATCTGGTCGCGGAGCCGTTCCGGCGACGACGCCACGTGGCCCTCGTCGACGACGTACAGGCAGTGAGCCGCGGCGTCGAACCGGTCTGCGAGGTCCAGCGCCACGTCGACCGCGCGCCGGACGCTCTCGGAACCGTCGGTTGCGACCACGATGGTCTCGAACATGCCCGGAGATTGTACCCGACGGAACATAAACCCGGTCGGGTCGATCGGACGGATCCGGCAGCGTCGGCCGGGCGGGACCCCGGCCGCGAGCGGGACGGCCGCCGTGACGTGAGCCTTTTTACCTCCCGGCGTCGCACGGACGGGTATGACCGACCGCCGCCCGCTCGACGTCGACCGCGTGCTCGTTCCCGTGGACACGAGCGAGGAGTCGACCGACGCGGTCGCGTACGCCGCCACGATCGCCGCCAAGTATGACGCGGCACTCCACGTCGTCCACGTGCTCGGCGAATCGGTCGTCCGGGCGATCGAGACGGGCGACGTCGACGACGACCGGGTCGCCGCCGACGGGGAGGCCATCGTTGAGGCCGCACGCGGGGTGGCGGCCGACTGCGACGTTCCGGTGTCGACGTCGGTTGCGTACGGGTTCTCCACCACCATGAAGCTCAGACACCCCGGGAGCGTCGTGCTCGACACCGCCGAGGACGTCGGCGCCGACTTCCTCGTCGTGCCGCGGGAGTCGACCGCGGGCGACGACGGCGGGGTACTGGCGAAGGCCGCCGAGTACGTCCTGCTGTACGCCAGCCAGCCCGTCCTATCGGTGTGAGGGCTAAACTCGCTCGATAGGGCGTCGCTCGGGGCGGGAATCGCCGCTACCAGTGAGTGCTACGGACGCGGCTCCCGCGAGAAAGTCTACGTCGCTCCACCCGCGAGAGAGCCTACGTCGCTCCGCCCGCGAGGGGCTCACGTTCGCGATCGTCCCGTTATGTTTCGTGGGTGACGCCGCCACGGCTGGCGTCGCCACGGCCGTCGTGTCGTCCTCGCGTCGCGCCGGGGAGCGTCACCGGACGACGGTCACCGGGACCGGCGAGCGGCGGAAGACCGTCTGCGAGACGTTACCGACGAGGAGTCGATCCGCCAACGAGCCACCGTGCGTTCCGAGCACGACCGCATCGAACGCCTCCGCACGGTCGAGGATCGTCCGGGCCGGGTGGCCGACGCCCGTCGTCGTGGTGATCTCCGCGTCGTACTCGGTTGCGACCTCCCGGGCCCGGTCGAAGATGGCCCGCGTGTGTTCCTCGACCGCCGCTTCGATATCGTCCGAGAGTGCGACGCCCAGTGCCTGCCCCATCATGGGTGACGGTTCGGCCATCACGTGGAGAACCGTGATTTCGGCGTCGGGGTGCGCTTCGAGGGCGTGCCTGAGCGCCCGTTCGGCCATCTCGGAGTCGTCCATCGGGACGAGTACGCGCGAGAGCATACGTCACGCTACGTCGAGCGGGGATATAACCTGCGTGCCGGGGTGACGGCGGTCGGAAGCGCGGGCGGAACCTCCCCGCGGACCGGTGCGATCGTGGACTGGTCGCCGGCGGGCGACGGGTAGTGAGTCGAGACGACGCTCCGTGTGAGAGCGAGTAGGTACGTTTTTGCCGCCGCCAGCGGTACCGGCGCTATGGACGTCGGCGTGAGCCCGACCGCCGAGACGCCGATCGCGACCACGCTCCGAGCGTCCGTGGGCGTTGCCACGGACGCGGCTCCGCCCCCGCTCTCGACCGAGATGGTCGTGGTGTTCGCGATCATCGCGGCCGCGCTCGTGTTGTTCGTCCGGGAGCCCGTTCCGATCGATCTCACCGCGATCGGGGTGATGGTGACCCTGATCGCTCTCGAGCCGTGGACCGGCGTCGGGCTCACCGAGGGGTTGTCGGGCTTTTCGAGTCCCGCGACGATCGCCGTCCTCGCCATGTTCGTGCTCAGCGAGGGGATCCGACGCACGGGGGTGATCAGCGTGATCGGCGAGGAGATCGCCATCCGGTACGGCGACAGCTCGTTCAAGCAACTCGCCGCCGTGGTCGGCATCTCGGGGGGGACGGCGGGGTTCATCAACAACACGCCCGTGGTGGCGGTCATGATCCCGATGGTGTCGGAGCTCGGAGACAGGACCGGCGTCTCCCCCTCGAAACTCCTGATGCCGATCTCGTTCGCCGCGATGATGGGCGGGACGCTGACGCTCATCGGGACGTCGACGAACCTGCTCGCCAGCGACATCTACGACAGCATGGGCCCGGCGTTCGAGCCGTTCGGCATGTTCGAGTTCACGACACTCGGCGTCCTCGTCTTGGCCGTGGGGTGCGCGTACCTGCTGACGATCGGCGTGCGTCTCGTGCCCGAGCGGATCGACGTGGCACACCGGCTCACGGACGACTTCGACATGGCGGAGTACCTCACCGAGGTCGTCGTCGAGGACGGCGCGCGCTTCGTCGGACTGACCATCGAGGAGAGCCTGGCGGAGCTGGACGTCGACGCCGACATCGTCCAGTTGATCCGCGACAACCAGGCGTTCACCGAGCCGCTGTCGCACAAGGAAGTTCGCGTCGGCGACGTGCTCGTGCTCCGGACCGACCAGGAGAGTCTCGTCTCCCTGATCGAGACCGAGGGGCTGCAGCTGGCACCGGACGCCGAGGAGCCGGTCGCCGACGAGACGCTGGCCGTCGAGAGAGACGGTCTCGAACAGGCCGAGCCGCAGCAGCTCGTCGAGGTCGTGATCACGCCGGACTCCTCGCTGATCGGGGAGACGCTCGTCACGCTCAACTTCCGGCAGCGCTACGACGCCACGGTCCTCGCGATCAGGCGTGGTGGCCGCGTGATTCACGCCCGTATGGACGGGCGGCGGCTCCGAGGCGGGGATACGCTGTTGATCCAGGCGTCCGAGGACACCGTGAGCCGGTTCGCCGTCGACCGGAACTTCGTCGTCGCCGGCGAGTTCTACCTCCCCGAGTACCGCAAGTCGAAACTGCCGGTCGCGGTCGGGATCGTCGCCGTCGTCGTCGCGCTCGCCGGCGTCGGAGCGGTGCCGATCGCGCTCTCGGCGCTGGGTGGGATCGTTGCCATGGTGGTGACGGGGTGTCTCCGACCCACCGAGGTGTACGACGCCGTCGACTGGAACGTGATCTTCCTGCTTGCGGGGCTGATTCCGCTGGGCGTGGCGATGTCCGAGACCGGCGCTGCCGCCTTCCTCGCCGGCCACGTCGTCGGGCTCGCGGGCGGGTTCGAGCTCCTGACGTTGCTCGCCGTGTTCTACCTTCTGACGGTGGTGCTCACGAACGTCATCAGCAACAACGCCTCGGTGGTCCTGATGATCCCCGTTGCGGTTGACGTTGCGACGAGCGTCGGAGCCAACCCGTTCGCGTTCGCGCTCGCGGTGACGTTCGCGGCCTCGACCGCGTTCGTGACCCCCGTCGGGTACCAGACGAACCTGATGGTCTACGGACCCGGGGGCTACCGCTTCACCGACTACATGCGTGTCGGTGCTCCCCTTCAGCTACTGTTGACGGGCGTCACCGTCCTCGGCATCCACGCGATCTGGGGCGTCGCCTGATGCCGGCCGTTCCCGCGGTCGTCCGGCGAGTCCCGAGCCTGTCGGTGGCGATCACGGGGCGCGGACGGGGTGGAACAGGGCGGCTCCCGCGGTGCGACCGGGGTCCCGCGTCGACTACCCGGTGTGGTCGCCCGCGGCGATCCGCGCGCTCATCTCCATCTCGAAGCTCTCGGCGTCGCTGATCCCGAAGCCGAGCTTCTCGTAGAGCCCGATGGCGGGCTTGTTCCACCGCTCGACGCTGAGCCACACCCGATCGACGCCGCTGTCCGCGCCGTATCCGAGCAACCCGCGCATCAGCCGGGTGCCGATCCCCGCCTCCTGGTACGCCTGGAGCACGAAGATCGCGAGCTCGTAGGTGTCGCCGTCGGGGACCAGGGTGGCGTGTCCCGCGGCCGTCTCCCCGTCCCACGCCACCACGTTCAGACTCCCCTTCTCCAGGAGGCCGTCGAGCCAGCTCCGGATCCGCGCCTCGCTCCCCGGCGGGATGCCCTGGGCGCGGTCCGCGGGATCGAAGGCGACGTACATCTCGACGACGGCCTCGTACTCCGCGTCGCTCCCGTCGTACGGCCGGATCTCGACCGTCCGCCCCGCGCGGTCCTCGAACGACACCGGCGGCGCCTCGAACGGCCCCGCGACCACGTCGGGGTAGTCCCGGTCCCGGCTCATCTGACGAGCGAGACGGTGACGTGTGAGTTCAGGAGGACGAACTCCGCGGTGCTGCCCAGCTGGATCTTCCCCATCGGGCTCGTGGTGCCGCCGCCGATCGCGATCCGGTCGAACCCCTCGGCCTCCGCCATAGTGACCAGTTCACTCCCGAGGTCGCCGTCGACGCGCCGGATCTCGGCGTCGATCCCGGCGGCAGCGAGTGCGCTCTCGGCCTCCCGCTCGACGTCCGCGACGGACGGATCCGCGCCGGGATCGTCGAGGATCGCGACGGTGAGGTCGTCGCCGGCGTCGGCCGCGCGGTTCACCGTCCGCTCCAGCGCCCGGAGCGAGTCGTCGCCGCCGCCGAGTCCCAACAGGACTTTCATCACGTGGGACCGTCGTGATCGGAGTAGAAAAAGCGTCGGGTCCGATCGATCGGCGGCGTTCCGGCGACGGGCGAACGACGGCCCTGCCGAGCGTAGTTCCCGGAACACGTTGGCCCCGCCGAGCATAGTTCCCGGAACACGTTGGCCCTGCCGAGCATAGTTCCCGGAACACGTTGGCCCCACCGAGACCGGCTCTCGGAACGCGTTCGCCCGAAACGGGGCAGCCTCTCGGCGCCAACACGCGGGTATGGCACCCCGCGAGACTCGACGTCAGGGAGGTCCCACCCGCCGACCGCGGCGTCAACGCCGGCCCCGTCCACGGGAACTCGTGGTCGGCGAACCTCGAAGCGCCGGACCACGCCGCCGACCGCGGCCGCCTCGTGGAGCAGGCGCTCTCGGCGGTCGACCACACCGCCGCGGGCAGCCACGTCAACCCCGTCACCCACGGTGACCACGGCCACCCCGAAACGTATCTCTACGCCGCCTCGGACGCCGAACACGGCGAACGGGTGAGCTGGGAGTACGTCGACCAGTGCGGGTGCGGCGGCCACGTCGTGCGCGTACACGTCCAACCCGGAGCGTTCGGATCGGGCGCCGGGACCGATCCGGTGCCGAGTCGGCCGTCGGGGACGGCCGTGCGGCGGTTCGTGTTCGAACCGCTTTTGACTGACCGGCCAGTTAGTTCGAAGCACGAACATCGTGACCGACACGCCGACCGAGATACTCCACGCCACGCACCGCGCGCTCCGCGAGCACGGCTACGCCCGGATGACCGTGCAGGACATCGCCGACGAGACCGACCTGAGCAAGGCCTCCGTCCACTACCACTACGACTGCAAACACGACCTGCTGGTGGCGTTCCTCGACCACCTCTACGACCGGTTCGAGGCGCAGATCGGGGCCCTCGACGGCGACACCCCCGCCGACCGGCTCCACGAGCTGATCGATCGCCTCCTCACGGACCGGTCTGAGACGCCGGCGTTCCGGACCGCGCTCCTCGAAATCAAGGCACAGGCGCCGTACGACGACGCGTTCCGCGACCGGCTCCGCCGGTTCGACGACGCGTTCGCCGGGACCGTCCGCGACCTCGTGGCCGAGGGGATCGAAACGGGGGGCTTCCGCGACGACCTCGACCCCGAGACGGTGGCGTCGTTTCTCACGACGTTCATGAACGGTGCACAGACCAGACACGTGGGGGTGGGCCACCCGCCAGCCGAGTCCGCCGCCGCGGCCCACCGCTACGTCGAGACCGCGCTCCGGCCGGCGGCCGCCGGGTCGACGGCGGAACCGGACGGCGACGCCGGGGGCACGGCCGGATGAGCCTCCGCGACCGGCTGGGGTCGCTGTTCAAGGGCCCGGAGGAACTCTCGCTCACAAGCGGCGGGATCGGGTGGCCGCTGTTCTACCTCTCGCTCCCGATCGTGGTCACCAACCTGCTCCAGACCGCGTACAACCTGGCGGACACCTTCTGGCTCGGCCAGTACAGCACCGAGGCGCTGGCCGCGATCAGCTTCGGGTTCCCCATGGTGTTCCTGCTCATCGCGCTCGGGATGGGCCTCTCGGTCGCGGGCAGCGTCCTGGTCGCCCAGCACACCGGCGCGGGCGAGGAGGCTGACGCCGAGTACGCCGCGTCGCAGACGGTCACCTTCGGCGTCGTCGGGTCGGTGCTGCTCGGCGCGGTCGGCTACGCCGCGGTCGGCCCGTTCATCACGTTCCTGGGAGCCGCTCCCGACGTCCAGCCGCTCGCGGCGGACTACATGCGCGTGATCTCCGCGGGACTGCCGTTCATGTTCGGCTTCTTCGTGTTCATCGCGCTCATGCGAGGGTACGGCGACACCGTCACGCCCATGCTCGTGATGTTCGGATCGGTCGTGCTGAACATCGCGATCGATCCCCTGCTGATCTTCGGGTTCGAGAACAACCCGCTGTTCGGGATGGTCGGACTCCGCGGCGTGGAGGCGTCGCTGTTCGCCGCAACGGGATACGCCGGATCCGGGATCGCGGGCGCGGCGATCGCGACGGTGTTCTCGCGAGCGCTGGCCTTCCTCGTCGGGATCGCGGTCATGATCCAGGGGGTGCGCGGGGTCCGGATCCGCCCGAGTCAGATGTGGCCGGATCTCACCTACCTGCGTCGGCTGCTCGACATCGGCGTCCCCGCGTCGATCGAGGGGACCGGGCGGGCGCTGTCGGTCAACCTCCTCCTCCTGGTGGTGGGGATGTTCCCGACGACGGTCGTGGCCGCCTACGGGATCGGCGTCCGGATCTTCTCGGTGATCTTCCTCCCGGCGATCGCGGTCGCCCGCGGCGTCGAGACGATGACGGGCCAGAACATCGGCGCCGAGAAGCCCGACCGCGCGGGGTCGGCCGCGGACTTCGCCGCCCTGGTGACGTTCGTGGTGCTCTCGGGGCTCGGCGCGGTCGCGTTCGTCTTCACCCGCCCGATCGTCGCGGTCTTCACGACCGATCCGGAGGTGGTCCGGGTCGGGGTGGAGTTCCTCCGGTGGGTCGCGCCCTCCTTCGGGTTCATCGGCGTGATGCGCGCCTACACCGGAAGCTTCCGGGGGGCCGGCAGGACGCTCGTGGCCGCCGCCATCTCGGTGGTTATGCTCGGCGCCATCCGGATCCCGGTGGCGTACGTCGCGTCGCGCTCCCTCGGCGCCCCGGGGATCTGGCTCGCGTTCCCGGTCTCGAACGTCGCGGGTGCCGCCATCGCGTACGCGTGGTACAAGCGCGGGACGTGGCAGACGGGCTCAGTTCGGGAGCCGGCGCCCGCGGACGATTGATCGAGACGAAACGAGCCGCGAGCGACGGGCTGCGGGGCTCTAAAGCGTGTCCTCGTCGAGGTCGCCGGGGTCCGACGCGGTGTCGAAGAGGTTGTTCTCCGCGCCGTCCATGAAGTCGTCGCCGGGTTCGCCCTCGTCCACCACGTCGACGTTGTAGGCGTCGATCCCCATGGTGAGCAACTCCTCGACCGCTTGCTCCTCGGTGACGAACTCCTCGTCGACCAGCTGTTCGAACTCGCTCAGCAGTTCGTCGGGGAGTGTCACTTCAACGATTGGCATTGCGCCGGCGTTCGGCCCCCGCATACTTGAGTGGCCTGCTTGGCCGGACTCACACACCCCGTGTCCGCGCGTCCGGCGCCCCCGCTCGCGTGGCCCGCTCGCCGCGTTCGGCTACCGCGCCCGGGAGCCGGCGGTGATCACGATCGTCCCGAAGACGTGTCGGGAGGATTCCACCCGCGCCATCCGGTCGTCGAGCGCGCGGCGGGAGGCGGCGGTCCGGGCGTCGAGTTGGGCGAGCGCGTCCCGCCCCGACACGTCGAACAGCCGAGCGTTCAACCGCGTGAACCCCCACAGCGCCGCGTTCGCGCCCGGGTTCCCGCGGGGGACGAAGTTGGCGACCACGACGCTGTCAGTCAGGTCGCACCACCCGTCAACGACGTCGTAGGCGTCGGGGAACAGCGACGTCACGAACGTCGCGAGCACGCCGTCGACGGCGCCGACGGGCGGCGTGGCGGCGTCGCCCTGCACGAGCGACACGTTCTCCCACCCGCGCCGCTCGACGAGGGCCCGCGCCCGCCGGAGCATCCGCCCGGTGATGTCGACGCCGACGACCCGACCCGTCGGACCGACGGCGTCGCGGAGGGCGGGGAGGTTGACGCCCGGGCCGCACCCGAACTCCACGACCGTGTCGCCCGGGTGGAGATCGAGCGCGGCAACGCACTCGCGGCGGACCCCGCCGACCGACGCCGTCGCCCGCGCGAACCAGTCGTAGAGCCGCGCCCACCGGCCGTAGCGCTCCCGGATCCGACCCGCCCGGCCGGGGGCCGACGCCGCCGGCTTGGAGCCCGGGGGCTCGGCACTGCCACCACCACCCACGCTCTCGGCCGTCCACGGCACGCGGATCACGGTTCCCCGGCGACCGCCGACGGCGGCGTCTTCGGCCACCACTGCTCGGCGTGATCCCGCGCGACGGTCGAGTAACACTGGTCCGTGCCGGGGCAATCGCGGGGGCGCTGGTAGTCGATGCCGCGCTCCGCGAGATACGTCACGTAGCCGTCGTCGACGCGGTCCAGTTTCTCGTGACAGACCCACTTCGCGCCGCACCGGCCGGCGGCGACATCGCGGTACGGGCAGGTGAACGTCGTCCGCTCGCCGCCGGGGCCGGAGTCGGTTTGATCGATCCGGACGCCGACCGACCGGTACGCGAGCCTGAGGCGTCGGACCACCGCCTCGGGCGAGGACGCCCCCAGGAACAGCCCGTGCGCCAGCGCGTACCCGAAATCGTGGAGCGCGCGTTCGAGGAGCGACCGGTTCTCCGGGGAGTCCACGAGGAGCGCGCGGAGGTCGCCGTACCACGCCGAGACCGCCGCGACCTCGTCGGCCGCCGCCGCGGCGGCCGCCAGCGCGTCACGCCGGTCCGGGAGCGGCGCGGCGCCGTCGGTCAGCCGGAACGACGGGATCGCCTCGACGTGTTCGAGGACGTCCTCGCGGAGGACGTCGCCGGCGGCGTACGCCGACACGCGGCGCTGTAGCTCGGGATACCACGACTCCACGATGCGACTGTACGTACCGTCGAGGCGGTCGTCGGCGTCGGCGAACCGGTCGTCGTTCGGGGGCGTGGGGAACCGATCGACGACGCGGCGCAACGCTGCTGCGGTCGGGCCCGCCATACGGACACGTCCGGCGGGACGCTATTGAATCTGCGTGCCGACGGCGTGGCGAGCCCCGCGGCCGGCGGTCACGACCGCCCCCGGTCTACTTGCTGGCGAAGTAGCTGGTGAAGAACCCCGAGAGGAACGCCGAAACCGCGACCGAGACCAGCAGCTCCGCCGAACTGTACCCGTCGTCACCGTCGGTGAACGCGCGGGTCGCCGCGACGCTGATCGCGAGCGAAACGATGCCGTTGACCGTGTGCTTCGGGAGCCCCATAGTTCGAGGGAGGACCCGGAACGCAATGAGCGTGTCCCCGAGTGGCACGCGCGTCACGACCCGAAGCCATCACGAATTTGTGTTCGGTCCTCCGGAGTTGAGGTATGCTCGCGCTTCAGTCGTCGTCGGGGCTCGGCTCCGCGCTGTTCACCATCCTGCTGCTCGCCCTGTTTGCGGGGCTGGTGGGTGCCATCGGGAGCGCGGCCGTGCGGCGGCTCTCGAACCCGGCCGGGAAGTACCGGCTGCTCCACGTACTCGTGCTCCTGCCGATCACCCTCGGGGCGTACTGGTTCGTGGCCCGCGCGGGGTTCGGGCCGACCGTCGCAGGGTGGTTCTCGCTCGATTCGGGGGTCGTCGCCGACGCCATCGGCAACTTCGCCGAGTTCCTCGCGGCGGGCGTCGTCTGGCTCACGGCCTATGCGCCGACCCTGCTCGGCGTGCGCGAGACCCGCGACGTCGACCGCTCGGCCTCGCGTGCGCTGCAGCGGATGGGCCGGTACGTGGTCGCGGCGAGTGCGGCGCTCGCGGTCGTGCTCACGCTGGGGACGTGGCTGCGGCCGCCGTGATCGGGTTCGTCGACGCCGGCCGGCGCGGGCGCGGTCGCTGACAGCGCTGACCGGTCGACCGTCGAACGTCGGGCACGACCGGCACACCCGACCCGTAGCAAGGTCGGACGCCTCATCGACACGTACGGGATGACCGGAATCGGGAAGAAACTCGGAGACCGGCGGGTGGGCCGGGGTCGCGAGAGCCGGAGCCCCCGGTCGCTGGCCGAGTGGTTCGGACGCCGTCGTATCACACACCTACAAATGAATTTCAGCCGTTGTGTTCCCCGCGAACGGTTCGAAGTGGTGCTCAACGGTAGCAGCATACGTCTGATTGCATATGCTAGTTAGCGTTTGATACCGTGTATATCTCAGATATCCAACTACGGGCGGCATGTGCGCCGGGTGTCGTTGACGAAGGAGCGCGTCGGTCGGTACCAGCGAGAACTACCTGAACACGTTGCCGAAATATCGGAGTCACGCGCAGTCCGAACCCGTCGATTCCCCGATCCAAACCTTCGTCGCCGTCGTTAGCACACGGAAGCTGCGTCGTAGATAACGGCAGCAATCGCTCGTATGCGGCGGCTCAAACCGGTGAGACGTGTACGCATACTGAATGGTAGATGTAACACGGCGCGACTATCTGGGAGGTCTCACAGTGGCGGGAGCGGCCGGGGTCGCGGGCTGTTCCGGTCTCGGCGGCCCCGATATCGACACGTTGCGGGTGGCGCACATGCCGATCTATCCGGACATCCAGTCGCACATAATGCTGGAAGAGGGATACTTCGACGAGATTCCGATCGAGGTCGAAACCGAGATTTTCTCTGACGGCCCGAGCATCGTTCAGGCGTCGGCGACCGGCGACTTCGACGTGATGATGTTCGGGATCATCCCCGCGATGATCATCGTGGATCGGGGGATCCCCGCGAAGATCACCAACGCGAACGTCGTCGACCCGATGCTGATCATGGGAACCAACGAGTTCGCAGCACAGTACGAGTCTGCGGGCGCCGACGCCTTCGCGGCGTACGAACGGGAGACCGGCGAGCGCTTCGAGTTCGGCACGTACCCGCCGGGGTCGGTCCCGGACATTACGCTGCGCTACTGGCTGATCGAGGAGCTCGGACTGGAGCCCGGCAGCGACGTGACCGTCACGTCGCTGGGCGGGGCAGGGCCGGTCCGGCAGGCACTCCTCTCCGGACAGATTGACGGGACGAGTATGATTGAGCCCGTACCGACGATCGCGAAGCGGCGGAACGCCGGCTACACCGACTTAGACTGGAGCGGGAACTTCTTCCCGGGTGGCCAGCCGGGGGCGGTCGCGCTGATGCACGAGCGCGTCTACGACGGCGCTCCGGACGTCGCGGAGGCGTTCGTCGAACAGCACCGGCGCGCGACCGAGTTCGTGAGGAACGACCCCGATGGGGCGGCGCGGGCGACCAGCAACGTGATCGGAACGGAGTCGCTGCCGGTGGAGGACGCCCGGGCGGCGCTCGACTCCCGGGCGTCGAACTTCGTGTCGAACCCTCACGAGATCGAGGACGGCACCCCGATCTTCGCGGAGTGGGCGAACATGCTCGGTCGGACCGACGACACGCTGACGAACGACCGGCTGTTCGAGTTCAGCCACTGGGACAACACCGCGTGAGATGAGCGTCGACACCAGTACCAGTACTGACTCCGAGGCCGGGGTGATGGGCGACACTCCCTTCGACGAGGAGCAGGCCGGCCGACGGCTGTTCCGCGGGGCCGTCGGGACCGCCGCCTTTCTCGTGATCTGGCAGGTCGCCGCGACGCCGGTACCGACGTTCCTCCTGCCGACACCCGTCGAGGTCGCGCGGGCGTTCGTCGTCGAGCTCACCGCGCCGGCGGTCTTCGAGGTGCCGATCGTGGGGGCGGAGGTCGGGCTGACGCGGCTGCTCGTCAACCTCGTCGACAGCCTGTATCATTACATCCCGGGGCTCGTTGTCGGTGGGACCGCCGGGATCGCGGCCGGGATCGCGATGGGGTGGAGCGACCTGCTTAACGAGGCGTTCACGCCGATCCAGCGGGTGCTCCGGCCGATTCCCCCGTTGGCGTGGATCGCCTTCGCCATCGTGTGGCTCGGCGTCAACCACAGCGGTGCAGCGTTCATCGTCGGCATCGGCGCCTTCTGGGTCAACTTCTACAACGCCTACGCGGGCGTCGAGGGGGTCTCGCAGGGTTCGAAGGAGGTCGCTGCCTCTCTCGGCGTCGACGACGACATCACCATGATCCGGAAGGTGGTGATCCCGAGCGCCACGCCCGAGATCATGACCGGGATCCGGACCAGCATCGGACAGGGGTGGATGATCGTGGTGGCCGCGGAGCTGTTCGGTGCGCCCGGGATCGGGTTTCAGATCATCAACGCCGCACAGAACCTTTCGCTCGACGTGAGCGTGGCGTACATGTTCGTCATCAGCCTGGTGTTCTTGGTGAGCGATGGGGTCTTCCGCCGGGTCGAACGGAGGGTGTTGGTGTGGCGGGAGTGAGCGGCGAGGCCAAGATCGCCGTCGACGGGGTTCACAAGCGGTTCCAGTCGGGATCGGGGGTGGTCGAGGCGCTCCGAGACGTGACTTTTAGCGTCCAGGAAGGGGAGTTCGTCTGCATCATCGGCTCCTCCGGGGCTGGAAAGACCACGCTGTTTCGGATCATCGCCGGGCTGGAGGAGCCGACGTCCGGCACCGTCCGACTCGACGGTGAGCCGGTGGACGGTCCGGGCACTGACAGGGGGATGGTGTTCCAGGAGTACGGGCTGTTCCCGTGGCGGACGGTCCTCGGCAACGTCACGTTTGGGCTGGAACAGCGAGCGATGAGCGGATCGGCTCGCCGGGAACGCGCGCGGGAGATGATCGACCTCGTCGGGCTCGGGGAGTCCAAAGACAGTTATCCGAAGGAGCTGTCCGGCGGGATGAAACAGCGGGTCGGGATCGCCCGTGCGCTCGCGGTCGACCCGGAGATCCTGCTGATGGACGAGCCGTTCGGGAGCGTCGACGCCCAGACCAAACAGCGGCTCCACGGCGAACTCCTCGATGTCTGGGGGGAGACGGGCAAGACGGTGCTGTTCGTGACCCACGACGTGGACGAAGCCGTCACTCTTGCCGATCGGGTCGTCGTTCTGACAGGATCGCCCGGGTCGGTCCACGAGGTCGTCGACGTCAACCTGGACCGTCCGCGGGCGCGAACCGACGACGCCTTCGCCGAGTACGAGAGCCGACTGCGCGAGGCGATCGAGTGAGGCGCCGTCACACACTTGTCGGCGGCAGCCCTCCCGACAGGTATGCCCACGGTCACAGTTCGGGAGACGGAAATCGACTGCGCGGAGGGCGCAATCCTCCGAGAGGTTCTGCTCGACGCGGGGGTGTCACCGCACAACGGGGCGGCCGGAGCACTCAACTGCCGCGGCCACGGGACGTGCGGGACGTGCGCCGTCGGGATACGAGGGGCAGACGATACCACCGAGGACGCTGCAGCCACGAACGCTCCGACGTCCATCGAACGGGTTCGACTCTCCGTCCCGCCACACGATCAAGACACCGGGCTTCGGCTGGCGTGTCAGACGCGAGTGTACGGCGACATCACGGTACGCAAATACCCCGGGTTCTGGGGGCAACACGTCGGGGATCGGTAGTCCCGCTCGCCGCCACGGCCAGTTTGCTATAGCAGCATAGGATACATCGGGGCGACGAGACGGCGCTATCGACCCAGTCCGCCCAACAGACCGTCGTTCGAGTCGTCGTCCGCGGCCTCCGCCTCGCTCGCGTCGTCCGCATCCTCGTTAGCGGGCGTCTCCGCGTGACACGTGATGGTGACCGGATCGCCGTCGTACACCGTTTCGACCGCCCACATCCGGCCGCACCCCAGGAGCGTCTGCCACTCGTCGCCGTCCTGCCGGGCGACGCTCACGAGGATCTCGTCGGTCTCGGCGTCACGGCCGGCGTACTCCACCCGAAGGAGTTCACCGTAGACGTTCAGTCCGAACGGCGAGTCGAGCCGGGCCGGCGTCGTGTCGATCCGGCCCGTGGGGCCTTCGACGACGATCTCGATCACCGGCACGTCCTCGTCGGGGGTGGCGAACGTGACTTCGAGCGTGGTGTCGTCGACGTCGACGTGCTTGATATCGACGTACGACGCCGACCGGCCGGCCGCGTCCGCGACCCGTTCTCGAAGCGGTTCGAGCGGGACGCGGACGGATTCGGGTGTGTCAGACATTGTTTCGGTGTTCTACGCCGTGAGAACGTATGATTCCTCCGGGATCGATCCGGACGGATCGTCGTCGGAGGGACGTGATAAACCTTCGATCGGTATACGAAACGGGGCTACCACCCCGTCTCCCGAAGTCCGGTCAGGAGTCGGTCGACGTCCTCGGGGGTGTTGTAGACGTGCAGCGACGCCCGGACCGCGTCCGCCGGGTCGGGCAGCGACCGGACCACGACGTCGTACTCCTCACGGAGTCGGTCGACGGTCGAGTCGGGGTTGTCGACCCGGACGGTGACGAGGCCGGACTCCGGATCGTCGGGGCTGTAGAGCCGGTCGTCCGGAACGCCGTCGACCAGCCGAGTCGCGAGGCCGCGGGCGTGATCCTCGACGACGCCCAACCCGACGTCGTCGAGTAGCTCCATCGACGCCGAGAGCGCGGCGTAGGGCGCCGGACTCGTGGTTCCGACCTCGAAGCGGGCCGCGCCGGATTTCAGCTCGTACTCGTCGGCCGCGGGGTCCTCGACGCTTCGGTAGCCGATCGCTCCCGGGTTGAACTGGCCGATCGCGTCGCTGTCGACGTACAGGACGCCCGCTCCCCAGATCCCGAGCAGCCACTTGTGGCCCGCCATCGCGACCGCGTCGGCTCCCCACTCGGTCACGTCCAGCGGCGCCTGGCCGGGGATCTGCACGGCGTCGACCAGCACCGACGCGCCGGCGTCGTGAGCCTCCCTGACGAGTTCCGAGACCGGGAGGTACGTGCCGTAGTTCCAGGTCAACGCGCTGAGACAGACGAGTTTCGCGTCCGCGACGGCGTCGCGGTAGGCGTCCCGGTCGATCCGGCCGTCGGTGGTCGGCACGATCCGCACCTCACACCCCCGTCGTTCCAGCCGCTTCCACGGGAGGATTCCGGCGGGGTGTTCGAGGTCGGTCCGGACGACGACGTCCCCGGGCTCCCACTCGATCCCGCCGGCGATCCGGGTGATCCCGTCGGCGGTGCTCTGCGTCAGCGCGATCTCGTCGGGGTCGGCACCCAGAAAGCCCGCCACGTCGGCCCGGACGTCCTCGTAGAGCCCGAACGCGTGCGGGTACGCCCCCGGGTCGCTCGCCGCGCCCCACTCGTGCGCTTCGACCGCCCGTCCCGCGGCCTCGACGACCGGTCGGGGGCTAGGGCCGCTGGCGCCGGTGTTGAGGTAGCTGACGTCGTCGAACACGGGAACGGCGTCCCTGATATCCGCTGGCGTGGTCATCGCGCCCCGGTTCGGCCCGTCAGCATATATGTACAGTGCACGAGCGGACACGGTGCACGGCGGGCGCGGACCCCGGGCCACGCGGCCGACCCGGTGTGGTTATGTTCCGCGGGCGCGACTACTGTATCCGTGTTCGTGGGTCACGGGCTGTTGGCGTTCGCACTCGCGGTGTTCGCCGCGGAGTGGCGCGGCTGGTCGTCACGGCGCGCCCTGACGCTCGGCGTGGCGGCGGGCGCGTTCGCCACCCTGCCCGACATCGACATGTTGTACGCGCTGATCGCCATCGACGGCGGCCGGTTCGTCGGGGACGGCGTCACTCCCGAAGTGTTCTGGGACGCCGCAAACGCCGTCCACCGGTCGATGACACACTCGCTGGTCGTCGCCGCGATCGCCGGCCCCGCTCTCGGCGTGTGGAGCCTCCGCGGGGACGCCCGAACCGCGCGGGCGGCAGCGCTCGTGACGCTCGCCGGGCTCGTCGCCGTCGCGGTGGTGGTGAGCGGGTCGCTCGGCGGGATCGTGATGGGTGCGTTCGTCGCCGGCGGCGTCGCGATCGCGACGGCGTGTCGCCGGCGGACCGACCTGTCGCCGGGCGTGATCGGGGCGGCCGCCGTCGCCGGACTCGCCTCACACCCGTGGGGCGACCTCCTCACCGGGCAACCCCCACAGCTGTTCTACCCGTTCGGCGCCGAGGTCCTCGGCGGCCGGATCGTACTCCACGCCGACCCGACGATCCACCTGTTGGGGGCGTTCGCGGTCGAACTCGGGGTGATCTGGCTCGCGGCGGTGGCCGTGGTTGTGGTCACCGACCGGTCGTGGCGGACGTTCTACGGCCCGAGCGCGACGCTCGGCGCGGCGTACAGCGTCGCTCCGCTCCTGTTGCTGCCGCCGACGCTCGAGACCTCGTATCAGTTCGTCTTCTCGATCATCGCGGTGGGCGTGGTCTGCAGCGCGGTGTCGTGGTATCACACCGCGCCCGCGTCCCCGTCGACTGTGGCCACCGACGGCGGCGCCGACCGCCGGAGCACGGGATTCGACTTCGGCGCGATCGGGCTGACGGGGACCACGATCGCACTCCTCGGATACAGTCTCGTCTACCTCGCGGCGTAGCGACGCGTGTTCGTCGACGGCGTAGCGGCGCGTGTTCGACCGCTGTGGGTGCACTGACGGGAGACGGCGTCACGCCTGGAGGTCGTCGTGACTCCGGAGGTGGCGAAAAATATCCGTCGAGCGACGCCCGCCGTGCGTTCGTGTACCCCTACCCGGACGCCCGTCGGGACGATCACTCGCAACCGTATGTCGACGTTTCACGAAATCGGTAAAAGTTTTGTGTAACGGTGTCGGGTCTCGGAGGCCGGAATCCGGGAAGAAGTCGCCGCCGACGGCCACGGTGCGCGGGGCTCACCGTCTCCGAAAATCGATCGACCGCACGGTGCCGGGCGTCGCCGTCGTCAAATATAATAGTCCGGTTGGAGAACGGTAGAACAGCTATCATATGCAATATCTCTTCGTGGGGGCAGGCCAGGCGGGGACACAGATCGTCGACCAGATCTTCGCGCACGACAACATCGACTTACGGGCCGAGCCGCTGGCGTTCAACTCGACGATTCAGGACCTCGAACGCCTGAACAACGTCCCGCAGGAGCGGTGGTACGGCGTCTCGGAGAGCGAAGGGCTCGTCAACGGGACGGTGCGTGGGTTCGAAGAGCAGGTGACCGGCGGGTTCGGCCAGACGCCGACGAAGGCCGACCGGGTGATGCGTCGGAACGAAGGCGAGGTCCACCGCGTGCTCGACGAGGTGTACGCGGACCTGGAGGCGGATCCGTCGACGCTGCAGTACGCGTTCGTCTTCCTGGGGCTTGGGGGTGGAACCGGGTGTGGGATCGCGCCGCACCTCGCGCGCGAGATCCGATCCTACGCCAGTTCGGAGATGGACATCGTCTCCGTGGCCGTGCTCCCGAACACGAAACTCGTGAACCAGGGCGCACAGGTGGGCGACGACGACTCCGTCAGCAACCAGATCCAGCAGTGTGAGAACGCGGTGTTCGGGCTCGACAACCTGGAGGAGGAAGTCGAGAGCATCATGGTCGTCGACAACCAGCGGCTCGCCTTGGACGTGGCCGAGAGCAACGAGTACAGCGACTACAACCGGTACGTCGCCGACGCGTTCCTCGACATCGTGCTGGGCGCGGAACGCGAGCGCACGGACGTCGACCTCGACGTCCAGATGCAGGACGTCGACCTCCAGGACCTCATCCGGTTCATCGACGGCGACGGGTTCCGCGCGGGGTACGCCACGCTCGGGCGGGGGGTCAGGCAGACCGAGTCGCTACTGGGCTATCTCCTCCCGGGGTCGATCGGCCGACAGCCCGTGCAGGAGACGGGGCTGATCGCCGACTCCATCGACAAGCAGACCCTCGACGGGTTCGTGCCGAACGACGCCACGAGCGCGGTCGCGGTCGCACAGGCACCGGGGTGGTGCTGGAACGACAAACGGATCTCGCTCGGGTCGGTGTACGACGAGCTCGGTTACTACTGCGGGAACGTCAACGCCGGGTGGGCGGTCACCAACCGGAACCTCGCGTCGGTCACCACCGCGTTCGGGTTCGACCGCGAGGACATCGACCGGATCGCGGAGATCGAACGGATCGCCGAACGGGGGGAACGGGCGTGAGAGGACGGATCGCGGGCGGCGTGCTGGTCGTGGCCGTCGCGATCGCGGCGGTCGTGGCCGTCGGGAGCGCCGGCGCGAACGGCGACGCCGCCTCGGTCGCTGTTCTGGTGCGCAAGACCCAAGCGCAACTCGGCCGCCTGGCCGCGGTCCAGTCCGCGGACGAGCAGCTCAATCTCGTCCGGGCCGTCGGCGGGCTCGCCGGCGTGGGCGTCGGGGTCGCGGTCGGCTCGGTCGCGTCGTACGTCGGGTGGAGGCGGTAAGATGCGGACGGCTCGGCTCACACTCGGCGTCGTCGTACTCTCGCTCGTCGTCGTCGGCGCGGCTGCGGGGCCGGCGAGCGCGCAAGTCGACTCGAGCAACGGGGGCGAGGTCTGTGCGGACGCGCCAACTACGGGCGACAGTCCGGTCATCGTGCTCCCCGATGGTAGCTACATACACCCAGACGGATCAAGCAACATCGAATCGACGCTGCTACCGGGGACAGAGGGTGATCTCGCGCTCTGTTCCGGTGGCGACGTGGAACCGACGGGTGCGTGGAGTATAGGCGACGTACGCGGGATCAGTGTGGACGAAACCGACGAGTACAGCTACCGCATCACAGTCACAGACGTAACAGAGCGAGCAACCGCCGATTTCGGCCCTGCAGTCCAGAATCGCGACAACGTGAACGACCTAAGAGTAAACATAACGCCCGGACGAGTAGCAGTGACGCAGATCGGCGGCGAGTCCTATCCGGTTACGATCAACGACACGGATCGAGGCCGTCTTTTGGACGCGAACGAGGAGTATGAGAGCACACTCGACGAGATGGAAACCGGCGCCAGGGAACTCAACAACACCGAGGGGTACGACCCGAACGGAAGCGTGTCGAACGGCGAACGGTTGCCGCGAATAGATCAGACGGATACTGTGAACCAAAGTTACGACGAAATTCAGTCAGTGCTGTTCAGCGCGAATACCACGGATGCCCTGGACGCGTCCGAGAACTACCGTAGCGACAGGCTCGAGGGAATCGAGAATCACCTCGAAAGCGCGAAGCAAGCCCTCACCGAACAGACGCGCGACGCGGCGGTAGGAGTGCTCGGCAACTTCTTCGCCGTGCTGCTCGTCGGTGCGGTACTCGGCGGGGTCGGCGGGCGGTTTGCGACGAACCGCATCCTGTCCAGCGTCGAGGCCGAACGCCGGCGGAGTTCGGCAGTAGACTTCCGGCCGAAGCATCTCGCCGGGCAGGTGGCCATCGCACTCGTGCTCGTCGTCGGTGCGCTCGCGCTCGCGCTGACGCAAGACCTACTCGGGCCGCTCGGTGCGGCCATCGAGGCGGTGATCCCCCCATGAAGTCCACACGGAGGGACGCGCTCGCGGCCGGGGGCGTCGTCGCCGCGCTCGCGGTGGTCGGCGTCGCGGTGTTCCTGTTTTCGGGCTCCGGGAACGCGGTGCTGTTCTTCGTCGCCGGGGTTCCGGTGATCCTCATCGCCGGGGGAGTCGCGTGGCACCGGCGGGAGACGCGGTCGTCGGGCACGGAGTCGCCGCGGATCACGGCGATGACCGACGACCTCGCGGGCGACGTCAGGGAGTTGTTCACGACGTATCAGCGGCTCGGCGCGGAAACCCCGTGGGATCCCTCCGAGCACGCGGAGGCGGTCCAGGAGATCCAGCGTGACCTCGAGAACCGCGGGTTCGAGATCGCCGTCGACGGCGACGCGGTGAGCGTCGAGGTGGTCGAGTACTCGATGGGGATCGGCGCGATCTCGAAGCAGCGGGAGAACGTCCGGAAGGTCCTCGACAGCCTCGAATCGGGGTACAGAGACGACGTCGAGGCGGACATCGAGGCCATGAACGACCAGCTCGACCGGCTGATCGCGGAGAACCTGCTGGAGCCCGCGACCGCCGACGCGCTCGACGGGATCGGCGGGGCCGGGCTGGACCCGCAGCGCCTGACGGGCGCGTTGCAGGACCGTCGGCAGACGTTTCAGGACCTGCTCGACGACGCGGTCGGTCGGGTCCACGAGGTCACGGGGCCGTCGACCGTGGACTGGGAGGAGGTGACGGCCCACGTCGCGGCGGGGCGGTACGCGGCCGCGACCGACCTCGTGGTGGACCCCGAGGGGGTGGAGACGCCCGACCCCGAGCCGAAGAAGGCGGAGCTGCTCGAGCTCATCGACGCCGTGGAGTCGTCGATCGCGACCCAGTACGCCGACCCTTCGCGGTTCGAGACGCTCGATGGCGTGCGCTCGGACGTCGAGGCGATCGACTCCGTGTACGAGATGGACGAACTCGACGCGACGCTCCGACCGCGGGCGCTCAGGACGTGCGCGGAGATCGTCGACGACCTCCGCGGGGAGCTGCTCGGGTACGTCGAGACGTTCAGCGGGCCGGAGATTCCGGAGGGCTTCTTCGAGCGGCCGGCGGTGTTGGATCGCTCCCTCACGGAGCAACTCCGGAGCGCCTCGGACCTCGACGCGTTCCGCACCCGATGGTCCGGGATGGTCGACGACCTCGCGGCGGCGCTGGAGGCGGCCGCCGAACGCGAGGGCGCGCTCCGAGCGTACGACGACGTCGTCGACGTCGTCGAGCGAACGCTCGCGACCGAGGGCGAGGTGACCGTGGCGGACGTGCCCTACGACCCCGCGGAGCCCATAATGCGGCTGTACGCCCACCGGAACGCCGACGTGACGTTCCTGGAGAACCGCCCGGCGCTCACGCAGGGCGCCGACGTCGCGGGGCAGGAGTTCGATCTCGCGGTCGACGTCCGGCTCGACCCGCCGGAGAGCCGTGAAGTCACCGTCGCGGTGACCATCAGAGACGAGACCCACCGGCGGACGCGGACCCTCGACGGCTCGGGGCGGATCGGCTTCGAGGGCATTCTGGGCGGGGAGGCGACCGTGACCGCGAGCGCGGACGACGACCGGTTCGGGAGCCGCGAGACCGAACTCGTGCTCGACCGCGACCGGACGGTCGAACTTCACCTGGCGGAGGAGACCGCGATCGATCGGCTGTGTACGGGCGTCGAGACCAACGCCGAACTCCTGCTCTCGGAGGTCGGCGACGACATCACCGCCCGCTACGAGACCGAACAGTATCTCACCGACGGGATGGACCTGGGGGTCCAAGACGAGTACGCGCCGTGTGTGCTCGCGCTGTGGGCCGACGACGCCGGGCTGTCCGTCCGGGTAGAAGACGACGGCGTACTCGTGTACGACAGACAGCGCATGCAGAATCAACTCGTGGATCTAACCGAACAGCGGGTGGGCAACGGAGAGGAACTGGCGTACGAGGAGATCCGTGAGCGGTTCCTGAAACCGCCCGCGAGCGACGACCTGATCCGTGACATCCTCGCGCAGGCGGATCTGGACATCGCGGTCGAACTCGGCGACGACACGGTGGTGAGCGCGTGATGGCGGCCGGACCGGGCGGCCGTCGCGACACCACCCAGTGGGGCATCGTCGCGTCGGGACAGGGCGGCTGCCGGATCGCGTCGCAGCTTTTCACCCGGACCGACAATCCCGGGATCGACGACCGGATCGTCCTCATCAACACCAACGACACCGACATCCAGGAGAGCCTCGACCGGGTGGACGCACAGCTCGCGATCGACCGGGAGACGATCAGCCGGGAGCACGTCGCGCTCTTCGGCCCCAGCTCCGGGGCCGGCAACGACTTCTTCGACGGCGAGGAGTTCGCGAAGGACGGGTTCGACGAGATCTTTCGGCCCGTCAACAACACCGCACAGTCGGAGGCGCTCCTGTACACCCTCGCGCTCGGCGGCGGGACCGGAAACGGGTCGGTTCCCTACGTCGTCGATCAGCTTGCACAGGCGCCGCAGTCGGGTGCGGTGGCGGACATAGACAGGGAAGCGGCCTGGCTCGACGGGATCCCGCAGTTCGCGGTCGCCGCCTGGCCGTTCAGGGGCGAGGGGGTCCAGCGGTATTTCAACGCGGTGTGTGGCCTCTCGCGGCTCCTGATGCGTGAGGACGGCTCCCCGAACGCCGACATGACCATCCTCGCCTCGAACGCGCACCTGCGGCAACTCGCCGCCGACGACGAACGGCAGGACGGTCGCGGGCCGACGAGCGACGAGGACATCGTGAACAGGCGGATCATCGCCGCGCTCGACCTGTTCATCAGCGCGGGACGCACCGCCGACGACACCATCGACGTGAAGGACTACGCCCGGCAGCCACAGACCCGCGGGGCGTACCACGGGACGTTCGGCGCCGAACTCGGGAAGCCGATCGGGCTGGACATCGAGGTCGCGATCCGGAACGCCGCGGACAGCACGTTCGTGCCGATGGATCCGTCGACCGCGGAGGCGGCGTACGTCGTGGTCCGCGCGCCGGAACAGCAGGTCGCCGACGGCAAGATCACCGCGGGCGACGTCCGGACCGCCGTCGCCGACTGGAAGCTGGAGCAGGGGCTCGACAGGGCGGTCGGGATGCAGACGCTCTCGAAGGCGCCCGGCGGCGGCACCACCTTCGACGTGCTGGTGTTCCTCGCGGGGTTCGACCTCGACCCGCTGATGGAGGAGTCCCGGTCGTGGGAGCGCTTCGAGATGGAGCGGGACAGCCGGCGGCAGAACCGCTCCGCCGACCGCATCCAACGCCTCGACCGCATCGAGTCGAACCTCCGGGAGTACCGGAGCAACCTGGAGGACTGAGTATGGGGCGAACCACCACCGGTCGGACGTCGGCGCTGCTCGCGGTCGTCGCGTGTGCGCTCGTGGTCTGCGCCGCGCTCGCGGCTGTGCCGGGCGGCGCCGACGCACAGGACCAGCAGGACCTCACCGGGGAGGTTACCTTCCAGGAATCCAACGGCCAGCTCAGCGTGGCCGTCGAGAGCGCCACCAACGGGAGCTTCAGCGGCGGTAACGAGAGCGTGACGATCGACGTCGGGGGGACGGACGTCGAGCGAGGCCCCACCGCTCCGGAAGGCGGAGAGTACACCTACACCGTCGGACAGAACAGGTTAGCCGACATACTCGGCGGGCAAAGTGGCTCAGACACGCCCGTCAGGGTCCTGTACGGTGGGACGGAGATATTCAACGAGACGGTCGACATCCGTCGTGTGGCGCTCGGAAATAGCGGCGAGTTCACCGACGACGGGGAGTTGCGGTTCGACGTCAGGACCACGTTCGGCGTCGAAAGCGGGGCCGAGATCCCCATCCAGGTCGGGGGACAGGACGCGACGGCAACGTACGACAACGCCACCGCGCCGGGTCTCGTGGTCGATCGCGGGACCCTCGGCACTCTCGGCGTTCTTCGGGAGCCGGGACGGATCACCGTTTCCGGCGGCGAGACGTACGTTCGGGGCGAGGTCGGGTTCGACACCGCGACTGCGCCGGTGACCGCCACGCGGCTCTCAAACGCGAGCGGTGTGACGTTCGGGAGCCCGCTCTTCGAGGGCGGCGAGACCTACGTCGTAACCGCCAGCATCGACTCCTCGCCGGGGCAGTACGTCGGGACGGCCGACGCCGGCGAGCAGGAGATCCGGGTCGACAGCGCGGCGCTTGCAGCCGAGTCGAGCCTGACGCTCACCGTCGAACACGAGAGTGCGGGCTCCACCATCTACGGCGGCGAGACCGTCGAATTCACCGCGGAGTCGGTGACCGGGGACGTGAGCGCGGACGGAGCCGAGATCACGAACATTAGCCTCCCCGACGGCAACTACGGCGACGTATGGGTCCGGGTCGGCAACGGTGCCGAGCAGTACAACGCCACCGCGGACGTGGAGAACGAGACGGTGGAGCTCTCGGACCCCGACGCGGTACAGTGGCCCGACGCCAACCAAACCGGGATCCTCATCGAGCGCGAGGAGTCGCCGCTGTACGCCACCGTGACGCTCCAGAGCGGTGCCGGCGGACAGGGCGATAGCCAGAACGGGCCGGGGATCTTCAGTGCGCTTCCCGGCGGTCGGTTCCTGCTGATCGGCGGCGGTGCGGTCCTCGGCGTCGTCGTCGTCGCGGCCGGCGTCTACGCGGGGCTGGCCGTCTTCGGCTCCGGGACGACGCGGTTGAATCCGCTGGGCGGGTCCTCGAAGTCGAAGGCGTCCGCCAAGTCACCCCCGTCGGAGACCGCCGAGGTGTCGTTCGAGGTGGTCGACGAACTGGCCGGTCGAACCTACCGGGAGGCGAACCGGGTGGTCGCCCGGTCGAAGGCCGGCGGCCAGGCCGGGTTCGGTGGCGGCGGTGCAGTCGGGAGCAGAGGCGGTCGGAACGCCGGCGGCCCGGCGGGAGTCAACACCGACACCGGCCAGCGGATCGGCCTGAGCGGGGGTACGGGCACCACCGAGCTCGACTACGGCGACTGGGTGTTCGAGGTCGAGGAGAGAAACCGGACGGTCGGGAAGCGGGATCACACCCTGGAGTACGGCTTCGACAGCGACCACATCGCGCTGTCGGTCGCCCCGTACGCCGTGAGCGTCCAGGTGACGGAGGGCCCCGAGCGGAAGCCGGCGGAGACCGCCGAGGTCTCTGTGACCACGGACGTCGAGCGGTGGAGCAGCCGGAAACGCACGGACCGGGACGGACGGGTCCAGTTCGAGATTCCGCGGTCGGCGTCGCGCGTCACGTTCACCGCCGAGAAGCCGGACCTCCGGCCGGTCGAGTCCGAACACCGGATCGAGCAGGTGGTGCAGGACGGGGTCACGCTGGCGATCGGCGCCGAGACCGGCGGGATGGCGATCGAGACCCGGGTCGGCAAGCGGGCGTGGCCCGGCGTCGAGGTACTGATCACGCCGGTCAGCCAGGACGCGAAGGCGTACACCGACGAGGGACCGGTCACCACGGACTCCGAGGGCCGCCGCGAGGTCCAGAACCTCCCGGTCGGGGAGTACGAGGTGTCGGCGCATCCGCAGCCGGACGGCGTCGAGACCACGGAGGCGGTCGAACGAGTGACCGTCCGGGACAACGTGATGACGGAGGTGGCGGTGTCGATCGGGATCTCCTACTCGATCCCGGAGACACACCGGGACCGGCTCGCGGGGCTCCGGGAGCGGATCGAGGGGCTGACCGCGGCGACCAACCGCGACGTGGCGATCCCGCGGTACTACGGGACGGTGCTCACGTCGGTGTTGGACCTCGTCGAGGCGGTCGAGTCGTCGCCGGAGAACGTCGTCGGGGAGGGGGTTCCCCCGGACGCGATGGTCGAGGCGGTGCTCGACGCGACCGACGCGGGGATCACCGCGGTCGAGGGCGCCATGTCGGAACGGCGAACCTCGAGCCTACTCGAAGCCTGCGCGTCCATGCCGCCGGCGGAGGTCGCGTGGAGCGGCGACGCGACGCTGGACGCGTTCCTCGAGCAGGCGACCGAGGGCGGCGAACGCGACCGACGGGCCCTCCGCGACCGGCTCAAGGAGACCGACGACGTGTTGGACGAGATGTGGGGCGAGGTCAACGAGATCGCCCCGGCGCGGAAGCTCCACGATCGGGTCGGGGAGCTGGCGCGGGAGACCGGGGGCATCGACGACGAACTCACCGTGGTCGCACGGGCGTACGTCGGGATCTGCCTCCTGGACGCGATCGAGGAGCTCTTCGAGCACGACGATCTCAGGGAGCGACTCAACAGCGGGAGCTACTGACACGACATGAAGGGGACACTACTCAGGATGGTCGTCGTCGTCTGCGTGGTCACGTCCACCGCGGGCGTCGCGACGGCAAGTGGGGTACAGGCAGTCACGGGGGCCGTGGCCGAACCGGACGCGGCGTCGACCGCCGAGGTCGACGCGGCGACGGTCGGGTCCGGCGACCGGTCGGCGCAAGTGGGCGTCGACATCGACGTCGAGGAGCCCGAGAGCGGCGACGACTTCCTCGCGGCGTTCCGCGAACTCTCCGAGCGGGAGTCGCTGTCGGCGTACAGCGAGTTCGAGGTGATCCGGACGCAGGCGGTCGTGGCGGTCCAGTCGGGTGAGTTCGACGACGCGAAGCGAGCCCGGATGCGAGGGGTGTTGCGGACGCTGGTCCGGTTCGACGCGGCGTACGCCGCGGCGCAGGAGGGAAGCCTCGAGTCGAGCCTCGAGTCCGCGACCGCGACCCGTGAGGCGGTGTCGACGCTCGACTCCTCGGGCGGGGCCGTCTACGCCTCGCTTGCTGGCGTCGCCCTCGATCGGTTCTTCGAGTCGCTCGGCGACCGCTTCGAGCAGCGGGCGCGCTCCGAGGGCGTCAGCACGCCGGCGCGCATCAGCGACCTGGAACGAGCCGGACAAGCGTACCGTGAAAGCGGCTCCAGCGACCGGTTCGCGGAGATCTCGGTCGAGGCCGAGCAGTTGCGGAGCGCGTGGGAGCGCGACCGCCAGGAGATGAACGAGTCGGTGGCGACCGCACAGCAGTTCAGCGACCGCTGCGGGGACACCTGCGGCGACCCGGTGAGCACGGTGACGGCGCACGCGACCGGCGTGTTCGGGCTGTACACCGACGCGCGGACCGCCAGCGCCGAGAGCTCCGAAGCCGTCCGGATCGCG
>Ga0207753_1000089_pt1 | contig 35420 bp, 33 predicted proteins | sample PonA233FremontCA_2_FD_187273 | JGI IMG/M metagenome (GOLD analysis project Ga0207753, IMG submission 187273) | Salt pond sediment microbial community from Fremont, CA, USA - Pond A23 Sediment 3 (SPAdes) | ecosystem: Environmental > Aquatic > Non-marine Saline and Alkaline > Saline | place: USA... | reverse complement strand
CCCGCCACGACGTCGACGACGAGCAGATCGACTCGATGGCCGACGAACTCGGCGTCGAGCCAGTGGCAACCACAGTCGGCGGCTCCGACACGGTCGGCTCGCTCGCTGTGGGCAACGAAAACGGCGTGTTGGTCTCGAACCGCGTGACCAACCGCGAAACCGAGCGTATCGAGGCAGCAGTCGACGGGCCGGTCGTCGAACTCCCCGGCAAGATCAACGCCGCGGGCAACGTCGTCCTTGCGAACGATTACGGCGCGTACGTCCACCCGGATCTTACACGGGAGGCCGTCCAAGCTGTCAAGGATGCCCTTGATGTACCCGTCCTCCGTGGCGACCTCGGCGGGGTCAACACGGTCGGCACCGCGGCGGTCGCCAACAACACCGGCGTACTCTGTCACCCGCAGGCCAGCGAGTCCGAACTCGAAACCCTCGAGGACCATCTCGACGTGTATGCAGATCTCGGGACGATCAACTACGGGACACCCCTGCTCGGTTCGGGGCTCGTCGCAAACGACGAGAGCTATCTCGTCGGCGAGGATACCACTGGTCCGGAGCTAGGTCGGATCGAGGACACTCTCGGCTTCCTCGACTGAACCGCTTTTCGGTCTTTCTCTTCCTGTCGACTGCCCGTTGAGTCGGTTGTCTCTGCCGCTGAGACCGTTTTTGTTGGCTCTGCCACCCTTCGCGCGGTTGGCTCCCACACCATCTCTGAGTAGGAAGATACTTCCCCGTTGCTACCCGACCGTGTGGGTATGAGTCAGTTCACTATTAGTGGTCAGTTCGACGGCCGAGATGGCCCGAGATCTTTCTCAAAGGAGATCGAAGCGGTCAACGAGAACGTCGCACGCGAGCACATCCTCTCGCAGTTCGGCAGCGAACACGGCCTCAAACGCACACAGGTCACGATCGAGGAGGTCGTCGCAGCATGATGGGTGGCGGCGCAAGCGGTGGCGGCGGCCAGCAGCTCCAGCAGCTCCAACAGCAGCTCGAAGCCCTCGACGGCGAGATCGCCGAACTCGACGAGGAAATCGCCGAGCTCACGACCGAACGTGCCGAGATCGACGAGGCGATCGAAGGCCTCGAAACCCTCGATAGCGGCTCGACGGTGCAGGTCCCACTCGGTGGCGACGCCTACCTCCGAGCAGAGGTCCAAGACATCGACGAGGTCATCGTCAGCCTCGGCGGCGGCTACGCGGCCGAGCAGGATCAGGACACCGCAATCGACTCGCTCCAACTCAAACAGGAGTCGATCGACGAGCAGGTAGAGGCCCTCGAAGACGAGAAAGCCGACCTCGAAGAGGAGGCCAGCACGCTCGAAGAGCAGGCCCAAGCAATCCAACAGCGCATGCAGCAACAGCAGATGCAGCAGATGCAGGCCATGCAGCAGGGCGACGAAGACGCCGAATAACACCCGCACCCGAGATTCTTTCCAGCCGTGTTCGATGGACTCAAAGACAAACTGAGCAAGTTCCGGTCCGACGTCGAGGAAACCGCCGAAGAGAAGGCGGAAGCCGAAGACGTCGACGGCGAGGCTACTGCCTCGGACAGCGAGGCCGAAGACGCAGCCGACACTGAGGCCGCCGCGGAGACCGACGCCGCTCAGTCGACACCGGAGCAGGAATCGCCCGACGGCACCGACAGCGAGGCTGCCGTCGAGACCCAACAGGCCGAAACGACGGCCGAGACTCCCGAAGTCGACGACCAATCCGAGACCGCGGCCGAGGCGGTCGCCGACGAGGTCGACCACGCTGACGAGGACGAACCCGACGGCCCCGGCACCCTCAAGCGCGTTGCGGCGTTCGCCACGGGGAAGATCATCATCGAGGAAGAAGACCTCGAAGACCCCCTTTGGGAGCTAGAGATGGCGCTGCTCGAAAGCGACGTCGAGATGAGTGTCGCCGAGGAGATTCTGGATACTGTCCGCGAGAAGATGATCGGCGAAACGCGCAAACAGGTCGATACGACCGGCGAACTCGTCGAACTCGCGCTCCACGACGCCTTGGTCGACGTGATAAGCGTCGGTCAGTTCGACTTCGAACAGCGGCTCGCCGAGGCCGACAAACCCGTCACCATCGTCTTCACCGGCGTCAACGGCGTCGGCAAGACCACCTCGATCGCCAAGCTTTCGGAGTACCTCGGCGACCGCGGCTACTCCTCGGTGCTGGCCAACGGTGATACCTACCGTGCCGGGGCGAACGAGCAGTTGCAAAAACACGCCGAGAACGTCGACCGCAAGATCATCACCCACCAGCAGGGCGGCGACCCCGCCGCGGTGATCTACGATGCCGTTGAGTACGCCGAGGCCAATGATATCGACGTTGTCCTCGGCGATACGGCGGGACGGCTCCACACCAGCGACGACCTGATGTCGCAGCTCGAAAAGATCCACCGCGTCGTCGACCCCGATCTGACGATGTTCGTCGACGAAGCGGTCGCCGGACAGGACGCCGTGATGCGCGCCCAGGAGTTCAACGACGCCGCCGAGATCGACGGCACCGTGCTGACGAAGGCCGACGCCGACTCCTCGGGCGGGGCAGCGATCTCGATTTCGTATGTGACCGGCAAGCCGATCCTCTTTTTGGGGACTGGCCAGGGGTACGACGACATCGAACCGTTCGTCCCCGAGGAACTGGTCGATCAACTGCTCGGCGAGGACTGAGTCGTTTTCCTACTGTAACTCGGTATTTAATTCATCCCCGTGCTGCAGTTCGTTCCGAGTTGCTCCCGGTTAGTGGAGTCGACTGAACGCGTCGCTGAGAGAGTCTACTCTCGCTGCCGTCGTCTCGTTCACGACGAGCTGCGTCCCCTCTACGGCAGCCTCAACCCGGGAACCCATCCCTGTCGGGCCGATATACAGACAGATCCCGACTTCCTATTATAATTAATGAGTTTTTCTAATGTAATAATCCCACCGGTGCCGCAAGTCGTCGGCTCGTCCGTGTCGGTCGGCAGCGGGACCGTGGACGAACAATGCTTTAGCAGTTGGGACTCTTAGACCCGCCAAATGGTACTCGATGATCTCGGAAGTTCCCTTCGGGGGACGCTCGATGACCTCCGCGGGAAGTCCCGTCTCGACGAGGCCGACGTCCAGGCGGTCGTCAAGCAGATCCAACGCTCGCTGCTGCAGGCCGATGTCGACGTCGATCTCGTAATGAGTCTGTCGGACAGCATCAAAACGCGGGCCCTCGAAGAGGAGCCACCGGGCGGCACCTCTGCTCGGGACCATGTTCTCAAGATCGTCTACGAGGAACTCGTCGAACTCGTCGGTGACTCGACAGAACTCCCGCTCGAATCACAGACGATCATGCTCGCCGGGCTGCAGGGATCGGGGAAGACGACCACCGCCGCCAAGATGGCGTGGTGGTTCTCGAAGAAAGGGCTCCGTCCCGCCGTTATCCAGACTGACACCTTCCGGCCGGGGGCGTACGATCAGGCCAAACAGATGTGTGAGCGGGCCGAAGTAGAGTTCTACGGTGACCCCGACGAATCCGACCCCGTCAAAATCGCTCGTGATGGTCTCGAAGCCACCAGCGAAGCCGAGGTCCACATCGTCGACACAGCCGGTCGACACGCCCTCGAAGACGATCTGATCGACGAGATCGAGCAGATCGAGTCGGCGGCCAACCCCGACCGGAGCCTGCTGGTGCTTGATGCGGCGATCGGCCAAGGTGCGAAAGACCAGGCTCGGCGATTCGAGGGGGCTGTCGGTGTCGACGGCGTCGCGATTACGAAACTCGACGGGACAGCCAAAGGTGGCGGTGCCCTCACGGCGGTCAACGAGACCGACTCCTCGATCGCCTTCCTCGGAACCGGCGAAACCGTCCAAGATATCGAGCGCTTCGAGCCCAACAGCTTCATTTCCCGGCTCTTGGGGATGGGCGACCTCAAACAGCTCGCCGAGCGCGTCGAGCGGGCGATGGAGGAGACCCAAGCCGAAGACGACGACTGGGACCCCGAACAGATGCTGGAAGGGGAGTTCACCCTGAAGGATATGCAAAAGCAGATGGAGGCGATGAACAATATGGGGCCGCTCGACCAGGTAATGGACATGATTCCGGGCATGGGCGGCGGGTTGATGGATCAGCTCCCGGACGACGCGATGGACGTCACCCAAAACCGGATGCGACGGTTCGATATCATTATGGACTCGATGACCGACGCCGAACTCGAAGAGCCACGCTCGATCGGTGCCTCACAGGTCGAACGCATCGCCCGCGGCTCGGGGACCGACCAGGAGACGGTCCAAGAGCTACTCGAACAACACAAGATGATGCACCAGACGATCAAGCAGTTCCAGGGAATGGGCGACGGCGACATGCAGCGGATGATGAAACGGATGCAACAGGGCGACGGCGGTGGCGGCGGTCTCGGCGGTCTTGGTGGTCCCGGCGGCCAGCTGTAGGCCGGTAGTCACCTTCTAATTCCTGTTAGCCGACGCCTACACTTCGGTGTCGACTTCCGTCTCGTTGTACTGTTCGACCAGTTCGGCGAGCGCCGGCGGCGTGTCGACGACTGACTGTGGGGTCCCGAGCGGTGTCAGGCTGATCGCCCCGTCGACGACTGCCGCCCGATCGCTCCAGTCCGGGTAGTCGTCGGCGTAGCGTTCGAGCCCGATCGGAAACCCGTCGCCATCGACCGAGTGGGTCGCCCAGTAGTTGCTCTCGAAGGCCTTGTCCCCGTCGTCAGACCCAACGACTGTGGTGTCGTAATCCGCCAGCGGCCGGGTTACGACGACCCGCTCGGCGGGTTCGGTCGGAACGTTGATATTGAGGTAATCGATCTCGCCGCCGAACAGCGAGCGGCCCGCAAGCAGTTCGATAAGCCTCCGCGTGGCCGCTGCGATCGGCCCGAAGGACCGCTCGTCGTTGTCCTCGGGAAAATACGTCTCGCGGTCGTACCCCGAGACCGCAACGGCTGGCGTGCCGAGAAACGCCGCCTCGACAGCCGCCCCGACTGTCCCGGAGTGGCCGAGGATGTAACTGCCGACGTTCGGTCCGTCGTTGGCTCCCGAGATGACGAGGTCGATCTCATTGGCCTCTGGGATATGGCGCAGGCCGACGGCAACGCAGTCAGCGGGCGTGCCGTCGACGACGTACCCCCACTCGTGATCGTCGATGGTGGTTCGGTTGTCGAGTTCGAAGGAGAGATCCGACCGCGTGCGGCCGACACCGCTTTGATCCGCGGCGGGCGCGACGACGGTGACCGTCGCAATCGCTGACAGTGCCTTGTAGAGGGCCGCCAACCCCGGACTCCCGATGCCGTCGTCGTTCGTCAACAGCAGGTGCATGAGCCGACGGTCGGCGTTCCATCAGCAAAAACTGTTGCAAACTGTTCGGTTAGTGAACCAGCACGTCGACAGTACGGGTTCGCGGGCCATCACAATCGATGAACAGCACCGACTGCCACCGGCCGAGCTGTAGCTCGCCGCCCTCGACCGGGATCGTCTCGCTTGCGCCGACCAACATCGCCCGGATGTGGCTGTCGGCGTTACCGTCGAGGGCGTCGTGTTGCCATCCCTTATCGTCGACGAGCAGCTCAAGCCCGTCGGCCAGATCACCGAGCAGTCGCCGTTCGCCCTCGTTGACGACGACGCCTGCGGTGGTGTGTTTGACGAAGACTGTACAGACGCCCTCAGCGTCGGCTGGGAGGGTCTCATTCACACGGTTTGTAATGTCGACAACGCTTGTTTTCTCGGTGGTTTCGACAGTGAATTCGGCCATACAGGCTTCTCGGGTTCCGATGCTCGAAAAGGTGGCGTCGAAGCATGACATCCTCCTCGGCGTAAACGCCGAGGTTTCCCCTCGCTGCCTGTGGCGGGTCCACAGACACGGAGGCAACATTCCCTTGCGGTACTCCGGTCTGTGTGCTGTTCGTCAGTCCCGTGAGGGAGTGGTGTACTTGAATATCTGCTTGAACCACACAGGCCGCTGTTGCCGAGGAAACCTCGGCAAGCCGCCGGATGTAATCCGGCGATGCCCATCGACCCGACTCAGCCTTACCGCAGAGTCTCACATCGGGCAGGCTCGCGTTTTTGATGATGGAGGAACGCCAAACCACCTCCAGTTTTCCCAAGTGAGCTATCTAAATCTGAGGATTGATTTTACTTAAACTGTTGGTATGTGTAATGCTTTGTCATATTCACGCCCGTCGTGAACGACGGGACTCTCTCCTTGGTTCAGGTAGGCAGTGCCTAACGACCGACCGACGCCCCTTTTATTATCGCGTTCGGAGTACGGCTGTGCAGTCGGTGTATCTCCTCCAGTCGGTCGGCGAGGCGCTCGTCGACGTGGTGCCACGGGTCGGGCGCATCGCCGTGTTGGTCTCGGTTGCGGTCTACATCGCCAACGTGGCGGTTGCCTTCGGGCTCGTCCAGAAGATCGCTGGGCTATCGCGGTTTCTGACCGGTCCGGCGAACCTGCCCGATGAGGTCGGGACCGCGATTCTGACGACGACGGTGTCGACCACCGCTGGCTACGCGATGTTGGCTGATCTCCGGGAGTCGGGGTTTCTCGACGACCGAGCAACGCTGATCGCAGTCGTGATGAACACGTTCTTCGGCTTCGCCCAGCACGTCTTCACCTACTACATCCCCGTGTTGATCCCGACTTTAGGCCTCTATGTCGGCGTCTTCTACGTTACCTCGCGGGCACTGATCGCGCTGGCGATCACGGTCGTCGGAATCCTCGCTGGGGCGGTGTTGCTCTCCGAGGAGAACGTCGACAGCTCCGCGCAGCTCGACCCCGACGAACTCAACGAGGAGGACCAGACGGTCCGCCAGCGGTTCGTCGCGGCGTGGGACCGCACCCGGCCGACGCTCCGTCGACTGGTTCCGCGACTCGTGGTCGTCTACACTGTTGTGACGCTCGTCATTTCTCAGTACGATGTGGATGCCATTTCCGGATCGGCTACTGATCCACTGGCGTCACTTGTTGGTCTGCCCGCGGCTGCCATACCCGTCATCGCCTTTTATACGCTTGACACGACTTCCGGGGCTGCGATGCTTGCATCCTTTGGTAATATATTCACCCCACGTCAGGCAGTCGCAACGCTGCTGTTCGGCGGAATTATCTCCTTTGCGGTCTCGACGTTCAAGCGGTCGATCCCGTTTCAGTACGGCATCTGGGGTGCGGCGTTCGGCACGAAAGTAATCGTCGTCAACACGACACTCAAAATCGTCTTCATCTCGATTGCGGTCGTCACACTGCTGGCGCTCTGAGGCTGGTCTCGAAGGAGTGGTGGTGGGTCGACGGTGACGACGCCTTAGTTGGTCTGCTCGACACGCCAGGTGGTCGCACCCGTGTACGACCAGCGTTCGATCGACAGGTCGTCGATAGAGTCCTGGAGTTTGACGATCAGCGCCCCGATTTCCTTCGACGAGAGGCCAACGTCGTCGGCGATGAACTTGCTTTTGAAGTACATCTCTCCGTCGTCGACGCGTGCGCGAAGGTAATCGGCGAGTCGCTCGTCTTTCGATTTGGAGTCGCTGGTTGAAGCGTCAGTCCTAACGGATTGTGGTGTGGCACTCATTGGTTGGTGGGGGGGTGGCTGTGTCCGACGAACAGTGCGATCAGGTTCGCTGCGAGCAGGCCAATGACGATGTAACCGGTCTGTGGTCCCAAGCCACCGGACAGCAGTGGCAGGTAGACCAGCGGCAACAGGATCGCCGCCCAGAAACTCACCCATTGAATCGTGGCTCGGAGCCCGACGGCTCCCTGCCGCGCGAGATCAGTAGCCGAGTCCGTCTCAACGCTCGTATTCTGTCCATGGTTTGGTGTGAGGTTTTTCATCTGTTGGTCACCGTCTGGATACACCATGGAGCCAGATACCTATATAATACGACGAGCATTGCTGTAGATTTACACTTTTCAAACGCGAATCGGATGTCTTCACACCATTTTATAAACTGTTTAGACCGGCTTAGATGTTTTATAATCTTCTCTAACGCTGTTTATTCGGAATTATAAATTATATGTCAATTTCAGATGGTACTGACCATGTTTCGCCTGCAATGTCGGCTGACAGCCTTCGGTAGTTTCGACGCGACCTCTTAACGCGACTCGGGGTCGACGGGGGTTCCGTCCTCGGTCGGCGGGGCGATGGCGTCGATGATCGATTCGACGTCCGGTTCGCGAACGCGAACATCGACGTCGATATCGCCGAGTTCGTCGGGGTTGCCAACGGCGAAGTTGACGACGCCCTGGAACGCCGCCTGCTTTTTAAGTGAAAACGAAAACCCCTCCTCGTCGGCGCCGTTGAAGAACTCCCGGCGGGCTGTATCGAGGATTTCCTGTTCGTGGAGCACGTCGGAAAACGGGTCGAGAGTGTGTGTTTCGGCGACGAGCTCACCCGGCTCGTGTGTGAACTCGGCGTTCGGAAAGACAGTGCTGACAGCGTCGGCGACACGGTCGGTTACTTCGGTTGGCTGGACTGGGACCTCGATCCGAACGTCGATACTGTATATCATTGCGTTGTGTCCGTCTCGGCAGGTGACTCGGTCGCCGAGGCCGAATCAGTAATTGGAGTCGACTCCAGTAGTAGTTCGCGCACGCTGGTCCGGAAAGCTTCGAGCGAGTCGGTGTTATCGATGCGAACGTCGGCAGCGTCCATGACCTCGCCCATCCCGAAGCTGAGCTCTCTCTCGTCGCGGGCCCGAAGGGCTTCGAGATCGCTGTCGGAAGAATCCCGCCCGCGTTCGGCGAGCCGCTCGGCACGCAGATCGAACGGGGCTTCGATGCTCACGATCAGAAAGTTCTCACCGAATGCCTCGCGGAAGGCTTCGACTTCGACCATCGACCGGAGCCCGTCGACGACCACCGTGTCGGTATCGGTCTCCCTGACCGCGTCTCGAATCAGCGGCAGCGACCGCTCGGCAATCGCCGCCGGACCGTTTTCTTCGCGGAGTGCCTTGGCGACTTCGCCGTGGTCGGTCGAGGGATCACGACCGCGATCGCGGCAGGCCCCTCGGATGACATCGCCCATCGTCACGACCGGAATCCCCGCTTCGCGGGCGACTGCTGCCAACTCACCCTTCCCGCTTCCGGGGAGACCGACCGTTCCAACTACTCTCATTCTGTCGGCGATAGTCGGGTGACGGACTTAGGTGTGCTGTTCGTCTCCCGGTCCGAACCCAAACGGCTTTGTACGCCATCGGTCGACCTACCGATGGGGCACGTAGCTCAGTCCGGAGAGAGCGTCGGACTTCTAATCCGACGGTCGTGGGTTCGAATCCCATCGTGCCCGTTATCTGCGAGTAGCGACGAACGGAGTCTCTCGGACCATGCGGACGGGCCTGTGGCCCGTGAGCAGACGAAGCGAGCAGTAACGAAACAGGGATTCGAACCCCATCGTGCACGCCTTCGTGCCACCACGTCGCAGCCTTGATTTATATCGGTCTCGAAAAGTGGGGATTGAATCGGACGATTCGAGTCGTCGACAAGGAAGACGCCGGCGGCTTCGACGCCCAAGGCCGCCGGTAGGCAGTCCCTTCTCTCGATAGTCGATCGGTAATTATCACAGAGTGCGAACTAGTGCCAAGGGGTTTTATTCGGCACGGGAGAGGTACGCCCAATGGAAACGGATCACCGCGTCCATATCGGTGACTCTCGGTCGCTTGATCGACTCGACTCGAACTCGGTCGAACTCGTGGTCACCTCGCCGCCGTACCCCATGATCGAAATGTGGGACGAACTGTTCGGCTCGCTCGATCCGACGGTCAAACGCCATCTCGAGGCTGGCCGCGGCCGTGCGGCCTTCGAGGCGATGCACACGGCACTCGATGCAGTTTGGGAGGCGCTTCGGGATGTCCTCGTCGACGGCGGGATCGCCTGTATCAACGTCGGCGATGCGACGCGCAGCCTCGGTGGCTCGTTTCGTCGGTATCAGAACCACGCCCGTATCGTCTCGGCGTTCGACGAGCTGGGATTCGAACCGCTGCCATCGATTCTCTGGCGCAAGCCGACCAACAGCGCCGCCAAATTCATGGGCTCCGGAATGTTACCGCCGAACGCCTACGCCACACTCGAACACGAGCATCTCTTGGTGTTCAGAAACGGCACCGACTCCCGTACTTTCGAGCCGAACGCCGATCGGCGGTATACGGCGGCCTACTTCTGGGAGGAGCGAAACGAGTGGTTCAGCGACCTGTGGACGGGGATCACCGGTCGACATCAGCAGCTCACCGGGACTGAGGATCGAGACCGATCTGCGGCCTACCCGATCACCATTCCGTACCGACTTATCAGTATGTACTCGGTGTACGGCGACACGGTCTTCGATCCGTTCTGGGGGACCGGAACCACGACGCTCGCCGCGATGGCCGCCGGACGACACTCGGTCGGCCAAGAACTCGACTCGGGGTTCGAATCCGCGTTCGCCGAGCGGGTCGAGGGCATTTCGGCAGTAACAGACCGCATCGTTGCCGACCGGCTCCGTTCACACGAGCAGTTCGTTGCAGACCGCCGCGCTGACGGCGAACCCTTCGCCTACGAAGCCGACCACTACGAGTTCCCGGTGATGACCAAACAGGAGATGCCACTCCAGTTGGTCAGCATTTCGGATATCGAACGCACTGGACAGGGGTATACTGTCACACACGAACCGGCGGATGTCGACTGGCGGACGGACCTCACCGAGCGCCCACCGGAGAACTGACCCGGTTGTGGGCCAGCCGAACGGTTAGTACCGTGACGGGAGGAAGGCGAAGGCGATCAGCGACATCGCGAACAGCAGCGAGGTGAACGTCGTCCACCGGAACCCGGTCAGTCGCTCGGAGAACTGCTGTTTGGACTGGACTTGGGCGTCGTATTCGCTGGTATCAGAGGTCATCAGCATGGTTCCGTCGCCGGGCATGAAGACGAGATACTCGCTCCCATCAGCGAGTTCAACCATCTCTTCGTGTTCGAGCTCCTCCGTGTTGGTCTGGTCTTCGGTCCACGAGACGGTGACTCCTTCTGCGGTCACTTCGTCGACGGTCACTGTCTGCTCGTTGTAAGTGAAGCTATCCCCGACGCTGGCGGTCTGGGTGGCCGGTGCGGGGAAGTACTCCTCAGCAGGGATGAGCTCGCCACTCACGATAACGTACTCGCCGTCCTCTCGCTCGACTGTTTCGTTGTCCGCCTCAGGATCGTTTTCGAGGATCGCCTGTCGGTCGACGACTTCCTCGAAGGTGAACGAGCTCGTGTTCTCCGCATCATCTCCGATCAACACCTGCCACTCGGTACCGCCGATCTCGACGGTATCCTCGTTGGCCCACGTCTCGCTCATCTCGACGTCGGTTTCGGTCCATTCGATAGTTCCGACGGTCTTGGTCACCTCTTCGGAGCCACCATGGCCGTCGCTGACTTCCTCAGTCGTCTCTTCGATGCTGGTCACGGTGTACTGTTGGTCACCGATGGAGAACGTGTCCGTTTCCGAAAGTTCGTACTCGGCGTCCTCGAGTGTGATTGTTGGCTCTTCTGCTGTCGCGAGAAGCGTGTATGACGCTGCCGCGATGAGGACGAAGAACGCAACATACACTGCCACAGCGCGTCGTTGCATAGTTCAGCCAATGAACAGCCGCCGTATAACGATTACTAAGCTCTCCTCCGAAACAGCCCCGATTCGTCCCCGATCCGCTTCCTAATCCTGACTGTGGGCTCCGTTCGGGACCGCGGCCGGCTCCGGTGTGTACGTCTCGTCGCTCCCGGCCCATGCTGTGTTCTCTTCGGTTGGGCCGTCGTGTTGGAGCTCGAAGGCTGTGCCCTGCCGAGTGTAGACGATCGGGGCCGCTTGGCTCCGGTCGAGGGTGTAACCCAACGGGAGCGTCCGTTCCGCGGTCGACGACGACGGCGTGAACGACGACGGGAGTTGGATCGTGGCACAGCCTCCCGGCTGGAGTGTGAGCCCTCGCTCGATCCGGTAGCGTTCGTGCGTCGTGTCTTCGAACGTCGGATTCGTGAGGTCGACTGTCTCCTCGCCCCGGTTTTTGATCGTGAGTTCGAGCCCGGCTCGCTCGCTCGTGGTCGTTGTGGAAACGATCGCAAGCGCCGTTCGTTCGGTGAGTGTCGACTCGTATCGGTTGTAGACGATCACCGTGGCGACCAGCCAGACGAGCCCGGCGATCCCGGCGCTCGCTGCGGTGTCGGCACCCACAAGCCAGAGCCCGGTACCGGTGGTCGCCGCGATCAGGAAGCCGGCCAACAGGGCAACTGTCCGCGTTTCCTGCTGTCGAAGGTCTGCATACCGAGTTCGGACGGCAACCCACTCGCCGATGTTTGCGGAGTCGGCGGTCGACTGCCGTCTAAGAGACCAGTAGGTTCCCACTGGCCAAGCGAGCAGACAGACAGCTCCGATCAGCGACAGCGGGACTGCATAGACGACCCCTACGACTGCGGCGACGGCCCCGGCGACGACTGCTGTCGCCATCCCCGTGATGATGGCTCTGGTTCGTCGTGCCAGTCCGGTCCACCGGTCGGCGAGTGGGCCACCGATCCGCTCGTCGAAGGCCTGCTCGAGGTTGGCACTGTGGGCGCTGACCAGACGGATAACCAACCCACCTACAAAACACACGACGAATACCTGTATGAAGACGGCCACGAGCGGCGGGCCGAGCCGTTCGGGGAGCACTGAAACCTGGCGTGGGTTCCCGACTGCACTGATAACGGCTGTCACAACCGCGGTGACAACCAGCGACAGGAGCGTCAGCCGGAGATACTTCGCGACGTATTTTTGTCCACTTTTTTTGAAGCGCCTGAGGGGCATTTGAGCTACTCTGGACTGGTTATCGTATTTAAAATACTGTATTAGTGAAAGATATATCCGTGTCGAGCACACACCGTTCTGTGTGAACTGTTGGATGATTGTCTGGAGCGTTGTGGGGCGCACACACTAACCGCCATCCATGGGTTCGTACACGGCGATAGCGGACGTGAGTGAGACGCTGCGCGGGTTGCTTCAGGACCGGTTTGCCGCCCGCGACGACGTGTTTTCGATGGACGGCGAGGGGGTTTCGCTGGTTTCCCCCGACGAGGTGAGTGCGGACTCCGAGATCCGGCTGTCGCTGTCGTTGTATCGGGTCGAGGAGAACGCCGCGATGAAAAACACCGAGACGGCTCGCCACACTGGAGATCCAACCGTCTCTCAGGAGCCGCCGCTCGCGTTGGATCTCTACTATTTCGTGACCGCCTATCCGGGCGGCACCGACGATGGGACTGCGTCGACGGTCGAACAACAACGGATACTGGGGTTGGCGATGCAGACGCTCCACGACAACGCCGTTCTGAGCGGCGACCAGCTCACTGGCTCACTGGATCCGGAGCTTGAACTGCAGGTTTCGCTGGTGAACGCCTCGGTCAACGAGCTCTCCGGTCTCTGGTCGACGGTTCCCGAGGCCGCCTTCCAGCCGTCGGCCGTCTACCACGTCGGCCCGGTGCTGATCGACTCCCGGCAGCGCGAGGAGGTCGTTCCGGTCACCGACCGTGAGACGACAGTCGACCGCACGCCCGACAGCTAACTACCCCCGGCCGGAGCGCTAATCCTTGTCTACTGGACCGCCTATCGGCACGAAATTTTAAATGTGGAATGCTGGCCAACGTGTCCTAACAGCTCAGTATGTATCGGACAGTTTCTACACGATCGATCGGCGGTGGCTCGCTCCGGACTGTCGCGGTCGTTACGGGGGTCGAGCGGCCGTGACCGATGCCCATCAGTCGGGTGAGGACTCATCGCTCGACAGACGGACGCGGTCGATCCGTGTCACCGACCCCTCTCACGCGACTGCCGCCGGTCGACGAACCGGTGGTATCGATACTGTGTCGAGGCCGTTCGACACGGTAGCGAGCGCCGACAGCCGCGTGACTACCGGACTGCCCACTGATCGCGGGTCATTCGCTGGCCTGCTCGGGTTCGGCCTCGCGCGCTACGGCAGTCCGGTGACGCTCACGTTTCGTCACCCACGTGCTGACGGCGTGACGGATACACCGTTCGACAGCTCGCCGGATGGTCCACCGGATGTGGCTGTGTCGACCGCAGCCCACGATCGATCCGCCGTTGTCGCCGATCAGGAGCGTTCGTCGCCTGTTGCCGACACCACGCTGCCGGCAGTCCATCGGTTGCCTCCCCGCAGCCGGTCGACAACGGACCCACACCATCCAATAGCACAGTTACGACAATCAACACCACAACAACAACAACAGTCGACACCAAAGCCACACTGGTCACAACAGTCGACAACTCCGCGACAGCACTCGACAACTCTGCGACAACAGTCGACAACTCCGCGACAGCACTCGACAACTCTGCGACAACAGTCGACAGCCCAACCACGCCAACCGAGGCCGCGGTCTCAGATGACCTCACATGGTGAGTTCGATACCCAAAATGAATCGTTGGTAGCCTCCGATATGCTACGAGCACACTACACCGCCCAGCGGTCGACAGACAGCCCGCCGCCCGCCCGCCCGCCCGCCCAGTATGGTCCGACACAGCGAGTCGGCTCCCAGCGACCGGGACAAACCACACTTGCGCAGTCGACCGTGCGTTGGTTGTCTCTTGAAACTCACTCCCAGCCATCAGTGTCGCCTCCTGACTCGGCTCAGCCAGTCGTCGACAATCACACGGCAAGCTCTGCGACAGCAGGTCGTTCGGTAGGTTCGCAACGGGCAGACCGCCGACTACAGCGTGACCTCCGCTATCGATCCGTTGAGCAAAACAGACCTTCCCACTTCAGTGGCCCATCCGAACCAACCGCCGCGGCTGGCGGCTCTGCCAGCATTGGTGTTGGAACCGACACGACTGACGGTACTGCTAACATCAATGTTGAATACGAATCGCATACGCAAAGCTCCCATGCTCGATTGCCGCGCCGCACCGTCGCCGCAGGCGACCGCGGACACCCCTCGATCGATGCAGTACAGCCGTTACATAACTCCCAATCAAACATCTCCGTTGGAGCATCAACGGGATGGTCGTCGACTGCTGACCACCCCTTGATGGGTTCTCAGTGGCGGCCAACGGCCCTCTCCTCGCCGAGCAGCGTGACACGTGAACTGACGACACAGCCGGCAGAAAGAATCACAGCAGGCACTGCCGACAGTGGGCCACCGCTTCGGGTTGTCGGCACGACACCAGCATCGGCCCGTGCCTCGGGACTGTCGACAGTCAAGAGACGGGACCCGGTTCCCGAACAGTTTCCCCAAGAAAAAACACGGCAGCCTCGACGGGTGTCGGATTCGTACCGTTCAATCCACCCGGCAGTCGTCTCGGGTCGACCCCCAGCAATCACCCCCGACGCTGCACGCTCGACTTTCGATCATGGCCGTCCTGAGCGTGATTACACATCGAGATCGGCTGCAACTACCTCCGCACAACGGCAGGCGTCCGGTCTCTCCACGATGAGGGTAGTCAGCCAGTCTTCGAGGACTACTCCCACCCTCTTCACGGCGAGAACGGCCGACCAGTCCCCAACAAACACGTTCGGCCCCCTCACGGCGGGTGGTGTTGGTTCTCTGTCCGGCACAGGTATCAGACAGATACCGTCGACAGTGAGCACCCTCCGGCTACCCGCTACTGAGTCGCCGGAACCACTTCCCCGTCACTGTGAGCATGACCGTTCCGGTCCGCAGCAGTCATCTGGCCGTTGGTACCCCTCATCTTCTGCCGCACCTGCGCGTGTGGTCGACCTTTCGGTCCCTGTGGCGAGCATGCGTTCGAGGGGTCGGGTCGCCTCCTCAGGTATTCGACGGTCCGATTCCGACCGGGTATTTGTGACCGCCGACAGAGCGGTACCGTCGGATCAAAAACGGTCGACTACCACTGCGACAACTTCTCACGATCACAGCAACCACCCCGCAAATACAGTTCTACTGCAGCCGGAGCGACCGGCTGTCTCCGGTCGGCGTCCGACGAACAGCCAGCGGCGTCGATCCCGAAAACACACTCGGACTGCTGTGTTCTCGTCGACGCTTCACACTAGAGTCCAGGGCGGCTCTGCTGGAGCACCCACCACCGATGCACCCCCTCGGTTTCGTTCGTTTTCGGGTCGCTTGTCTCACCCCCGAAGCCCGCGTCGTGGTCTCGCTGGCTCTGCCGCCATCGATCGCGTAGATCGCCCGCTCGACTCGTCAGCTCCCCTCTCACAGCAGTCCCGTCAGCTCCACCGCTTGCAGCCGTCGACCCGTTCGTGGCCCAGCACCGACTCTCGCTCAGCGGCGACAGACCTCCAGCGACAACCAGAACCGATGCGATCCGGCCTCGAATCCGACCGTCATCCCCACCAACAGTCCCCGTTCCCGGTTGATCCACTCGTGGCGAGCGGCCCACCGGCTGACCCACGCAACGTCGACTCCGTACGCATCTCCCGATGGCCGGTGACTGCCGTCCAACCCCAATTTAACAAGCTACCTCGCCAGCGCGCTGCCGCCCGTTCTCAATCGACGCGGACTGTCGCACAGCCGCCAGCTGGTGCTAGTGATCGCTCGTGGCCCACTCACGACACGGAGTACACTGGTGGCTCACCGGCGACAGTCGCTCCCACGCTTGCCGATGGGGTTTCGACAGACAGCCGTCGACCAACTCTCAGCCGTCGCTTCACACGACCGAGTCCACCACTGTCATACCCGGACTCAGTGACTGTTCACCCTCGTCGGGAGCTCCCTGTATCGACGGCTCACCCCGCTCGGAGTCGGCCACCAACTGGCTTACTGACCGGGTTGGAAGTCACACCTGAAACAACTGCTGCGACGACGGCTCAGTCTCGTCCCGTTGTCGAGTCCCGTGGCGTCCCATCTTCGGCGGGAGTCCGCCGTTTCGCTCCGGCGGGGTGGGTCGATTCGCCAGCAACGGACCCCTCGAGCGAGATCGCCGATCTTGTGGCCGGTTCTGCGCCGCCGACGCCACCGAGGCGTTCGCTCCGACAGCCGCCCGCCGCTTCCCGCCATCGGTTGGGGACTGTCCGAAGCGCCGGTGGGTCGACAACCGGTGCCAGCGGTTCGACTGCCAGTCGACCTGTTGGCCCTCGACAGCAGTCGATCCCGGAGCGGGGCCGGAGTACCGACCGTCCCGACCGCCACCAGTTACTGTCGCCGCTCGGTCGACAGCTGCTACGCTCCGACACCGAACTGCCCGTCTCGATCCCGCAGACGACCGGTATCGACCACACCGCGATCAGTTTGGATGCTCCAAGCAGTACTCCAACAACTCTGGCCAGCCGATCCCCATCGACCGATGAGACGGACGTCGACCGGTCTCGACTGCCAACGCGACAGGACGTGGCTGGCCGTTCAGTTGCTCCCGATTCGCCACCCACCACTCTGTCATGGCTATCGCAGCCGATTGATCGATCGGACCGACGATCACGACAGTCGACCGCCGCGCGTGGCGAGTCCGAACCCGCAGCCGGTCTCTCGGAGTCGACTGGATTCGTTCCGCGACGATCTGCTGGTGGCTTGTGGCACACTGACGTTCTCGATCCGTCGTCTCGTCCACGCCATCGGAACCGCTCGGACACCAGTCCACACCCTGCTCAGTCGTCGAGTTTCGCGTCCGTTTCACAGCATTTCGAGCTACTTCGGAGCGACGCGGCCATTGCGGACGGGACGTTCACGGCACTCGACCAACCTTTTAAAAAGTCGACTGACACCGCCTCCGATCTTCCCTTACGGAGTACGGGTTGGTCATGGAGGTCTCGATCGGCGAACGGCGTCCGGAGGGCTGTGGCTCCTCGTGGCGATAGCAGTCGAAGAATGACTCCGCGAACCCATGCTCTGTCCCGACTCGATTCGGGCAGCTCATCGTTCATTTCTGCTGGTTCGACTCCCATGGTGGTCGACCGCGAACCCAGTGACACAGACTATGACGCGTCCGTGCTGTCGGTGGCAGCCGCTTCGCGGACGGACACCGGGGCGAGCGACCCCGGTCGACGCCCCGACGACACAACTGGAGATCCCAGTCGCGTCGATGTTCGGCGGCGGCTACGGTCGGTTCGCTCCTGGCCGCTAACCCATGCCACCGAGGCGGAGTCGTCGGCAGCGACCGAACCGCGGAGCCCGAACGCCGGCCGGAAACAACCACCGACCGACGAGTCCGACGGTGAAACCGTTCGACCGCGGCTGACATTTAAAAACCCACCGAGCCAGCGGGAGTCCCAAGCGGTTCACGATGCGGCCGGGGGTCGTGGCACCGCTGACCGTCACCACCGGCGGGAGCGGTCGACGGCAGCTGATGCCCGTGCAGGCCGTCGAGAGACGCCACACCCCCAGTCGGATCGCCAGGACCGGACCGCGAGACGGTCGGACCCCTTCGAACCGGTCGACCGGCCCGACCGGCAGCCCACCCCGACGCCCGACCGGGAATCGGTCGGCCGGTCGGCCGACGCTCGAGGGGATACCGGTCGCCGGTCACACGGTGAGGTAGGCGACTCGATCAGTGGGGCGTCGCTGGCGTACGACGCCGATGTCGACCGTGTCGTCGAAACGCTGTACCGACGACTCGAACGGAAACTGCGGATCGAACGCGAACGGACGGGATTCTGAATGGCAGGCACACACAGCGGCAAACTCGAAACGGCACAAATCCTCGTCCTCAACGGCAAACACGAGGGCGACAGCATCGACTGCAAGTTCAACCCTACCGAGTACACCGTCGGCAAGAGCGTCAACTACGGCGATCTGAAGGCGACGGGATCGGGTGCATCGATCATGCAGTTCGTCGACGGCAACGCCGAGACGCTGTCGATGGAGTTGTTTTTCGACACGACCGACAAACTCGACGGCTCCGATCCCAACCAGAAGGCCGTCGACGTCCGCAAGCAGTACACCGACATGATCGACACGCTGCTGGCGGTCGACGGTGAACTTCACGCCCCGCCGGTGTGTCGGTTCGTCTGGGGCGACGGGATCGATTTTACGGCCCTGGTCGAACACGCCGAAAAACGGTTTACCAAGTTCCTGCCGAGCGGCGTGCCGATCCGTGCGCGCGTCCAACTCCAGTTTACAGAGTACAAAACCGCCGACTACCACAAATCCGAGGTCTCGCCGGAGTCGACCGACAAAACCAAGCGGTGGATGGTCGCCGAGGGCGATACGCTCTGGCTGATCGCCGCCGAGGAGTACGGCGATGCGAGCCACTGGCGGACGATTGCTGACCAGAACGACATCAAAAACCCTCGGCAAATCAGCGCCGGTGAGACGCTCGAACTCCCGCCACTGTAACCATGAGTGCCGACCTCCAACCCCGATACTCGCCACGGTTTACGGTCGACGTCGGGTCGACGACGTTTCAGGAGCCCGGCGGCCGGATCGCCGATCTCGTCGTCGAGACCACGCTGTCGGGGGCCGACCGGTTTTCGTTCACACTCAACTACCCCTTCGACGAGGAATTAGGCGAGTTCAGTGGCCTCGACTGGGACACCTTCGAGATCGGCACGGATATCGAGATCGCCATGGGGTACGGCGGTGACGGGACGCTGACGTCGCTTTTGACTGGCTCTATCGGGTCGATCCATTCGGAGTTCACTGTCGACAAAGGGCCGATCGTCACGATCAGCGGCTACGGCCTCCTCAAACAATTGATGAACGGAACGAACTCCCAGTCGTGGGAGGACGTGACCGTCGGTAAAGCGGTCAAAGACGTGCTTTCATCGTACCCCTTCGGCACGGTCGACGTCCAAGACGCCGATATCAAGCGCGTTAAACTGATTCAAGACAATCAGAGCGACTACCGCTTTTTGGAGGCGCTGGCCGACCACTACGGGTTTGCCTTCTTCGCCGAACGCGACACGGTCCGGTTTCGGCCTCAGACCGGCCGCGGTAGCGACCGCAAGCCGGTGGCCGAACTCTGGTACGGCGAGGCGTTACACGATTTCTACGCCGAGATCACCGACACCAAGTCCGACCATCGTATCGAGGTCCGGTCGTGGGATGCCGAAGCCGCCGAGGAGATCGTCACCACCGCAGGCAGTAGCACCGCCGACCACACCGAAGTGTTCAGAATACCAGTTATGTCACGAAACGAAGCCAAACGGATCGCACAAAAGAAGCATAGTCGACACGCCGACGGTCGAATCGAGGGCCACGGCGAAACTGACGGGAATCCCGCGATTCGAGCCGGTGCGGTCGTCACACTCGGAGAGCTGGGCGGCCGGTTCTCCGGCGACTACTACGTCACCAACGCGACCCACCGGATGGGGGCCTCGGGGTATCGGACGAGTTTCGAGGCAACGGAGGTGGCCTGATGGATCACGCCGACATCTTCGACCGGTCGACCAAGAACCGCGACGGGATCAGCGGTGTCCGGATCGGGATCGTCACTGACAACGAGGACCCGAAGGACCTCGGTCGGGTGAAACTCCGCTTTCCGTGGCGCGAGGCCGACGACCAGAGCTACTGGGCCCGGATCGCGACCCAGATGAGCGGCACACAGTACGGCTCGTACTTCTTGCCGGAGATCGACGACGAAGTCCTGGTGGCTTTCGCGGGCGGCGATGTCCACAAGCCGTTCGTCATCGGGTCGCTGTGGAACGGCAACCACAAACCCCCGCAAAAAAACAGCGACGGGAACAACGACATCCGCGAAATCGTCTCCCGGCAGGGCCATCGCGTCCAGTTCGATGACGGCGACGACGGTGGCCAGCTCACAATCGAAACGAAGGCCGGCCACACGATCACACTCGACGATGCCGACGGGAAACAAAAGGTCGACATTGCCGACAAATCCGGCAAGAATCGCATTCGGCTCGACTCCGCCTCGGATACGGTTTCGATCGAAGCCGCCGACACGCTCGAATTGGGGGCGAAAACCATCAAACTCCGCGGCGACAAGACTGTCGACATCGGCGCGAAGCAGTCGCTCGACCTTTCGAGCAAATCGAAGGCGAGCCTGACCAGCAAAGGCAAACTCGATATAAAGAGTACAATGGCGATGGCGATCGAAGCAGGCGCGATTTTAAATATCAAAGGGAAGATGATATTCCTTAACTAACATGAATCCGGCAGCACGACTCGGCGACGCGACTGCACACGGGACGCCACTCGTTGGGAACTGTAGCCCGAACGTGATGATCGGCAAGAAGCCAGCGTGGCGGGTGTTGGATCATCATACCTGTCCACTGACCAGCGGGGTCGTCCCGCACGTCGGCGGCTCCGTTCTCAAGGGGAGCAGTTCGGTATTTATCAACAAGATGCCCGCCACGCGGCTCGGTGACAAGGTGATCGAAAACGGCCCGCCAAACACGATCGTATCGGGCTGTCCGTCGGTCAACATCGGGTGATCCACGATGGCCGAGGAGTTTTTAGGAACCGGCTGGAGCTTTCCGGTCGGCACCGACCATCGGGGCGATGTCGCGGTCTCGTCGGCCGACGAGGACATCCAGGAGTCGATCCGGATCATTCTGGGAACCGCGAAAGGCGAACGGCTCATGCGGCCGGAGTTCGGCTGTGACATCCACAAACACCTGTTTTCGGCTGCGACGCCGTCGACGCTGAACCTCATCGAAAGCAGCGTGCGGGAGGCGCTGGTCCGGTGGGAGCCACGGATCGATATCGAATCGGTCGAGGCTCAAACCGACGACGAAGAGCCGAACAAGGTGTTGATCGAAATCGCATACCACGTCAGAACTACCAACAGCCTCTCGAATATGGTGTATCCCTTTTATCTGACGGAGGGCGACGGATGACCAAGCCACCGACGCTTGACGACCGGAGCCGAGAGGACCTGTTGGACGAGCTCACTGGACTAGCCGACCAGTATGTCGACGGCTGGGAACCGAGGTCCACAGATACGGCCTCCCTGTTGCTCCGGATCGCCGCCGAGTTCGGCGCGGAGACAATCCAGCAGCTCAACCGTCTTCCGCAGAAACACCGCGCAGCGTTTCTCGACACGCTCGGCTTTCAGCGTCACCCACCGCAGGCCGCTCGCCTCCCGCTGTCGGTCGATGTCTCGGTCGATCTCGATCGAAACGTACCCGTTCCGGGTGGGACACAGGCCGTCGCGACGACGACCGACGACGAGACGGCAGCCTTCGAGATCCCACAGGATCGGGGGTTCGAGGCGACACCCGCCTCGCCGACAGCGTGGTATGCCGTCGACCCCGAAACCGACCGACTTGTCAGCCACGAGGCAGCGATCGATGGTGACTCTCAGCGACTGTTTACGGGGGCAAACCGCCAGCAGCACGCGCTGTATTTCGGCGACAACTCGGTTCTCGAACTCGACCCCGGTTCGGTAATCGATGTCGAGCTTCGTGGTTCGGTCGACTCGCAGGCGCTCGAAGAGAGCCTGTGTTGGGAGTATTATGGGGTTGGCGAAGGCGGGCCGGAGGGCTGGCACAGACTTCCGGTCGACACAGCAGCGATGGCAGATACACCGGGAGACGCGGGCAGTGACGCCGAGGAGTCGCTACGCCAGCGGCTCGACCGGCTCTCGACGAGTCGGACGCAGCCGACCGACGGGGCGTATTCAGTCAGCCTTCGGCTCCCGAACGAACTCGTCTCGACGGCTGTTGATGGGATCGAATCACGGTGGATCCGGTGCCGGGTAGATGCTCCTTTGTCGGCCCCGTTCGCCACACAGATCGAATCCGTTCGTGTACAGGTCAGCCAGTCGCCCGCGGCTGCCCAACTCACGCCCGACGCCGGATTCACCGACGACGTGCCGCTCTCCTTCGAGGATAGCTCCGACATTCGGCCGCTTGGTCGGCTACCACAGCCGTCGTCGACGCTCTATCTGACCGCACGTGAGCCACTCAGTAAACCCGGTGCTCGCATTACCCTCTCGTTCGAGTTATCAGCGCGTGATTCACCGACGGACCCGGCGTCGGCTGCCGACGATCCGACCGGCGGTGACTCCTCGACGGGCGTCGACTTCGGCATGCTCGGTGGGCCACCGGAGATCTCATGGGAGTACTGGAACGGAACCAGTTGGACTGGGTTGGCCGTCGAGTCGGACGACACTGACGGCCTCCGTGCGGCTGGCGAGCTCCAGTTCGTCGTCCCTGAGGACCTCACTGAAACAGCTGTCTCGGGTCACGAAGGGCGATGGATCCGAGCCCGGCTTGTCAGTGGGAGCTACGGTCAGCCGTCGGTCGACGTGACCGACCCCGACAGTGGTGGGTTCGATCCTGCCGATTCGCCGCGCTATGGTGGTATCTCGCTTCGGTACGAACACACCGACAGCTCGTTTGCCCATCTGGTCTCCGAAAACAACGGTATCCGGTCGGTGGTACCGGAGACGGTCGACCGGTTTCAGCCGTTCAGACGCCTCTCAGAGAAGAACCAGACGATCTATCTGGGGTTCGATGACGTGCTGCGAGATGGTCCGATTCCGGTCTTCGTTCCGCTAGACGACCCTGGCTATCCGCAAGGGTTTGACCCCGGTGTTCGGTGGGAGTACTGTACGGATCCTGAGACCGACAGCTGGTCGCGGCTTCCAGTGGAGGACGGAACGTGTGGGTTCACTGAAGACGGGATCGTCTCGCTCCGATTCCCCGAGCCGACGACCGCACACGAGCGGTTCGGAACACGGAGTCACTGGATTCGGGCCGTCGTGACCGAAGACGCGTTTGCGACCGCCCCCGATAATGGCCAGCACTCGATACGGGCCGCTGGCAGCCGGTCGCCGGGGTCGGACACTCGGCCACCCGTCGTTTCGGGACTCTATCCGAACACCCAGTGGGCCGACAACGCCCGGACGATCGAAGACGAGACTCTCGGGACAAGCGACGGCTCGGCCGACCAGCAGTTCGACTGCGCGTATGGCCCGCTCATCGACTGCGAAGTCTGGGTCGACGAGGCCGAGTCGCTGTCGGCGGCCGACCGAGCCGACCTCCGTGAGACACAGCCCGACCGCGTCGCCGCGGTCACCGACGACCAGGGCGAACTCACGGCCTTCTGGGTCAGCTGGACGCCCGTCGAGAACTTCCTCGGTGTCGACAGCGACAGTCGCGTCTATCGCCCTGATCGCTCGGCGGGCACCGTCACGTTCGGCGACGGCGATGCCGGGGCGATCCCGTCGCACGGCAACGCGGTTCGGGCGACCTACACCACCGGCGGCGGTCCGGCTGGAAACGTCGGGGCAACTGCGGTGACTGACCTCAAAACGCCGATCTCGCTGGTCGACTCAGTCGACAACCCCGAACCAGCCGATGGTGGGATCGGTGTCGAGCCGACCGAGCAGGTCGCCACACGCGCGGCCAGCGAGCTCAAAACCCGCGGACGGGCGGTTACGGCGTCGGATTTCGAGCGGGTCGCAACCACGGCCGTTCGCACGCTCGCAACTGTCGAGTGCCAGCCGCATCTCGGCCCGGATAGAAGCCGGCAGCCGGGGTGGATCACCCTCCTGATCGTCCCCGATTCGAACGACGAGCGGCCCACGCCCTCGATGGCGCTCGAACGGCGGGTCAAGCGGGCAGTCAGCGAGGTAGCTCCGGCGCGGATCACCGCCGGTGAGAGGTCCTGCATCACGGTTCGTGGCCCCAGCTACGCCCCCGTCTCGGTCGACGCAACGGTGCAGACGACCGACGAGCCGACCAGAGGCAGGAGCCTCTCGGTACTAAAATCCGAACTCGAATCGACGCTGGATCGCTATCTCCATCCAGTCGGCGTCGACGGAACCGGCTGGGCGTTCGGCGATCTACCGACCGCAGCCTCACTGGAATCGCGTCTCACTTCGGTCGGGGATGTCGAGGCCGTGACCGAGCTGTCGACGACCGTTCAACAGGGTACGGACCGATGGCGACTGACCCAGAGGCAACCCACACCCGAGCTTCCGGTCGACGGGCTGGTCTGTAGTGGCGAGCACACGATTACGGTGCAGGTGGGTGATCGCCGATGAGTATCGACGTGCCACAGCTCGACGAACTGGACTACGAGGAACTGGTCGACCGCGGCCGGACGCTCATCGCCTCGTCGAACGTGGCGTGGACCGATTTCAACCCCCACGATCCTGGAATCACGATCCTCGAACTGCTGGCGTGGCTGACCGAGTCCCACAGCTACGAACTGGATCAGATCACCGATGCCCACCGCAACAAATACCTCCAGCTACTCGGCGTGCGGCCAACTCCGCCTCAGCCAGCGTCGGTATTTCTCGACCTCTCACCCGCCGAGGGACAGGCCGGTCGGCTCCCGGCGAACACCTCGCTCCGCGTCGACGATGGCTCGGGCACACCCAAAACGTTCGAGACGACCCACGAAACGACACTGACCGACTGCTCCCTCGCTGTGGTCGTCGTCGACCCCGACCAGAGCCACGAACCGAAGACGGACACAAACGAGACCGAGGGCGTCCACTACCGCGCGTTCGGCGACGATCCCACGCCCGGTTCGGTGCTCGCCCTCGGCTTCGATGGCGATCCCTTCGAATCGACCAGGGAGCTCTCGCTTTTCGTCGACTTCCATGACGACGATCTCCCCGAGCCAGCGACTGGCAGCTCGAATTTACAGCCTTCCGATCCGGTCTCCTTCGAGCCCTCGGTGGATCTTGTCTGGGAGTACTGTCGGCGGTATCCCTCAACTGACTGCGAGGCTCAGTGGAAACCACTGGCGGTCGACCGTGATACCACTGACAGTCTCTACGAGACCGGTTTCGTGACTCTCGAACGGCCAGCGACGTGGGAGCCGACAGCGTGGGGCAGCGCGGAGCGTGGTCTGTTCGGCCACCAGCCGGGACTAATCTGGCTTCGATGTCGCGTTGAGACCGCCGGCTACGAGATCTCGCCACAGCTCGACGCCATCGAGTTGAACGTCGTCGAAGCCAGCCACCGCCGACACCACGAGGCGACACTGGACCCCTACAACGAGGATGCGGCCGATACCGCTTCCCGAACGTATGGGTTCGATCACGCGCCCGTGTTGTCGGCGACCGTCTCGGTCGACGGCGAACGGTGGGCTGAAGTCGCAGATTTCGACGCTTCCGGCCCTACTGACCCCCACTACGTGCTCGACCAACAGCAGGGGAGGCTCGAATTCGGAGACAACCGAGCCGGTCGGCGGCCGCCAGTCGACGCCACGGTGACCGCGTCATACGTTGCAGGTGGCGGAGCCGATGGCAACGTCCCCGAGACGGCCAGCTGGTGGTTCAGCGACGGTGACCAACCGCTTGGCGATGGAACGCTGGAGCAGGTCGGCGTGCGTTCGAAAGGGGCTGGGACCGGGGGTCGAGCGGCCGAATCGGTCGACGAGGCCATCGACCGCTACAAGCGCGATCTCGACACCCCCTACCGCGCGGTGACCGAGTCCGAGTATGCCGCTCTCGCCGAGCGAACACCCGGGCTGCGGATCGCTCGGACCACCGTTGACGTGCCAGCCGACGCGGCCTCGGCGGTCTCGGTCGTCGTCGTCCCGTACGCGCCGCCCGACGTGACGCGTCCCACGCCGAGCGAGGGGTTCCGCGAAGCCGTCCAGCGACAGCTCGACGCCCACCGCCTGTTGACCGACCGAGTGAACGTGGTTCCGCCGACCTACGTCGGGCTGGATATTTCGGTTTCGGTGACTGTCACTGATCGATACGCCGGTGGCGGCGACCGGTCAGCGATCGAAACCGGGCTCGAAGCCTACCTCGACCCGATCCGTGGCTTCGACGGCACCGGTTGGCCGTTCGGCCGCTCGCTGACGCCCGACGAGCTCCGCGACCCGCTCTGCGAGCTTCCGGCAGTCGACCACGTTGGCGAGCTCTCGGTTCGGACCGTAGGCGACGCTTCGGTCACACCCGACGGAACCGTTCGGATCGGCGATGACTCGCTGTTTTATACCGAGAGCATCGCTGTCGAGTCGACCGTTCGTGACGAAGGAGGGCGATAGCCATGGAGTTTTCAGCAGCTACCGAACAGGCTCCGACCGACTGGCAGCAGTGGGTCGGTCGGAACATCGCGGTCCGCGACGGCGGGATCGAACTCGCCTCCGAGCCCTCGCTGACCGTCGACCAGCTGTCGCCGTCGGCGCGTGATATCACGGTCGACGGCGACGGGACGTTGTACACGCTCCGGGAATCGGGAACCGTCTACCGCCACAACGAGCGGCGGTCGGTCGAAGGCCGCCTCTGGACGGCCGATGGCGGAGCCGAGCCGCGGGCGCTCTGTGTCGTCGGCGAACGTCTCTACGTGGTCGACGAGATGGGAACGCTGGCGGTCGTCTCTACGCGCCTCCGGCAGTCGATCGGCACCATCGAAACCGGCGTCGACGAGCCGGTGACGATCGCTGCTGCCGATGGCCGACTGTATCTCCTCGATGCCGCATCCGGGGCTGTGCTCAGGGTGCAGCCGGACGGGGACGTCGAGACGGTCTTCGATTCGCTGTCCCGTCCGCTCGATATGACCGTCCACGAGACCGGCGCTATTTACGTCCTCGAAGCTCACGCCGACCACAGACCGGTTCAAAAACAGGCGTCGACGGGCGAACTCCTCGATGGCCGGGTTCTGGTCGGCCGGAACCACCGGATTAGGAAACGTACCGTCGAGGAAGAAGTCGATCCCGGACCGTTCCCGCTGTCGGGGTTCGAGACGGCCGATGGAGACGGGACATCGGTGACGCCGACACGGATCGCAACGGGGTCGTCGTCGCTGCTCATGATGGGGTCGACCGCAGCCGGTGACGAGACTCTCGTCGGTGCTGTCGATCCCGAGACGTCGGCCATCCAAGAGCGACACCGGTTCGACGATCACTGTCGCGCGTTCAGAACTCCGGCCGTGAGCACTGCTGGCGTTTCGTATGCCGTGACTGGCGACAACGACTGTCTGCGGCTCGATTCGACCGACACCCACACGCGAGACTCGGATGACCGCTACCGTGGCCGGGCCTACCGGCAGTTCGATGCCGGGGCGTCGATCCAGTGGCACCGGCTGACCGTCGGCTACGACCGCCCGACTGCGAGCAGCCAACTCCGGTTGTCATATCTCGCAACCGACGAGCCATCGCCGCTGGACGAACCCCTCTCGGCGGTGACTGGCCTCGACGAGTCGCTGTTGGCGTCAGCGGGGATCGACACCGTCTGGGATCTGCTGTCGTTCGATCCGGCCGAACTGGCGGCCCTCGTTGACAAACTCACTGTCGGAGAAGTGGACGACTGTCTCGATGCCGCGATGGCTGCTGTCGAGACGGCTCTTTCGGACCGGTGGCAGACCGTCGAGCCACAGTCGACCGACGTACTGCTGTCGGAGGCCCCCGGCCGCTATCTCATGGTCCGGATTGAACTCGTCGGGAGTCCGACGGTCTCGCCACGCGTCAGTTCCCTCTCTGCGTTCTGGCCACGCCAGTCGTATCTCCAGTATTTACCCGAGATGTATCAGGACAATACTGGCTCGGCGGCCTTCCTCGAACAGTTCCTGTCGGTGTTTGGAACCGTCTTCACCGAGGTCGAACGCGAGATAGAGACGGTAACTCAGTATGTGGACCCGGCGGCCGCACCGAGCGAGACGCTGCCGTGGCTCGCCGACTGGATCGGTGCCGACACACCGGTCGACTGGCCGATGGCGGCGACCCGTGAGCTCGTAGCCTCGGCACCCCAGCACTACCGTAAGCGCGGTACAAGAGAGGGGCTCCGGGAGCGTCTGGCCCTCTACCTCCGCCACATCTCGTCGCCCGACACGCATCCGGGCGACCGCTTCGTTCCGGCAGCGTCGTCGGATCGCACGAACGATCTAAAAGCCGTCGACCACGGCCTCTGTATCCTCGAACCACCGGATCTCGACGGGATCGAATCGACGCCGGTCAGTGAGGCCTACGAAACAGTACTTCCGGGCGAGCAGTCGGTGGCCGTCTACGCCGGGCCGTTCGACGATCACGACCACCGGGAGGCGGTCGAAAGAATCATCGAGGCCGAAACCCCGGCCCACGTCCGCGGCTCGCTCGTCGAACTGGAGCCGGAGTTCAGGCTCGGCATCGACAGTTTCCTCGGCAGCACGACGCGGCTTGCCGAACGACAGTTCGAACTCGGCGCAGCGACGCTCGGAGACTCCGCTGTCCTCGACTGATTTCGTCGTTTCCTTGTTGAACGACACGTAGGTCTAAATACTAGTACCCGGCACAGGACCGCTGGTTGTCATCTCGAATGGTCAACGATAGCGAACAGCCGGAGACGCAGGCGGCGAGTCAGTTCGAAAAGAACCGGTTTTTCGATGGGAAGCTCATGACGGCGGGGGATATGGAGGCCGAACAGCAGTACCACGCCGGGCGGTTGGAACTAGTGACCCGACACACAACGAGTGCGGGTATCCTCCGCGGCCTCGGGGTCCGATCCATCGAGAGCAGCAATGGCGAACTCACCGTCTCTGTCGACGCCGGGGTCGCTATCGACGGTTCGGGTCGACCGATCGTCGTCGAGACGCCGATAATGAAGACGCTCCCAACCCCCGAGAACGACGAGTGCCATCTATTTATTCGGTTCGACGAAACGGCCCTCGAATCCGTCCCCGTTCCTGACACCGACGGCCCCGTCTCCGAGACGGCGTCCAACCGGCTCCGTGAGGGGTTCGAGCTGACCTATCGGGAGAGCCCGCCGGACCGCGATCCGATTTCAGGGCTCGATGTCGATTCCTTGCCTGACGACCCGTCGACGCTCGCCGGGCGGATCGCGGCGATGTACCACGATGCCCACCGAACCGACGAGCCCAGCCGCACGGATGCAGCGGTGTATCTCGGTGGGTTCGAACGACACTCCGGGGGCGACTGGGTTCGATCGGAGACAGCCCCCCAACCGGAGTACGGCCTCGACCACGACCTGCTGTATGGCCTGCTCGTCGACCATCTCGCCGATACGCAGAACCCACACGGAACCGAGATCGAGGCCCAACCCCCGGAGCCGGAGCTCGATCCCGCCGAGTTGGAGGGAATTCACGAGCGCGTCGACTACCTCCAGTCGGAACTCGCAGACCTCAAGACCCGCCAGCAGACGACGACCACACACCTGCTGGGAAAAACGCTCGATACGACTGCCCGACAGTTCCGGTCGACTGCCGAGCGGTTCGCCGACCACGACGGCTTGGTCAGCAAGACGGCCCGCGAAATCGCCCAGCAGGTCGAGGTTGCTCGCCACAACGAGATCCACGCCGACCCCGATCGGTACCGCAGGACGGTCGCCGACCTCTCTTCGTTGCTCGTCGATATCGGCGACCAGCTCGTCGGTACAGCCCGTGAGGCGACAGCCGACAGATATCTCGAGGCGCTCACGGAGCTCCAATCGACGCTTGCCGACGACCAGCCCGCTGTCGAGGTCGCGATCGCTCTCGACGCTGTTGCCGAAGCTGCTGTCGACCTCGATATCGTTTATACGGCGACTCGGAACGCGTAATTTACGTAACTATATATGTCAAAGCGACAACTGTATACCATGTACCGGTTCAGACAGATAGTGCGGTCCAACAGAACTTCACAACGGAATATCAATGCCAGAATACCAATCCCCAGGCGTATACGTAGAGGAAGTAGACACCGGGACCAAATCCGTGGAGGGAGCCAGCACGAGCACGGCTGGCTTCCTCGGCGAGACGGAGCGTGGTCCGGTTGAACCAACGTTGATCACGAGTTTCGGCCAGTTCAAACGCACCTACGGCAAGAGCCCCTCCTCCTCGGATCTCGACGCTGCCGTCGACGGCTACTTCAAAAACGGCGGTAGTCGGTGTTACGTCGGTCGGGTGACCGCAGCCGAGCACGACGATCTCGCGACTGCGGAACTCGCCGACGAGAACGGCAACTCGGTCCTCGAAGTATCGGCCAACGGCCCCGGTGAGTGGGGCAACAACGTCGCAGCTATCGTCTCCGAAGGCCACGGCGATTACTTCGGTCTCACGGTTCGCTACTGGTCGACCGACATCGAAGCCGTCGACCAGCCAGCCGCTGCGGAGCCAACCCCGGCCCCGGATGTCGAGACGACCTACGAGGACCTCTCAGTAGATCCCGAATCGAGTCAGTTCTACGAGGCACAACTCGCTGGTTCGGTGGTCGTCGACGCCGAGTATCTCGCCGACGGGCAGCCGACCGAGGGTCTGACGTGGCTGTCGCTGCCGTCGGCCAGCACGGCGGCGACCGATGGCGGCCAGCAGACCGTCCAGATTCCCGAGGATCTCGACGATAAAAAGAAAGCCGAACTCCAGGAGCTCGGCGACCCTCTCGATCTCGACACGAGCCAGAAGAAGGCCGACCTGAAGGCGGATCTCGAAGCGGTCCGCGAGGGCGACAAGGAAGTCGACGTCAAGGTCGCCTCCGACCTCTCGGCGAAGCCCGAGAGCGACGGGGTCTCGCTGTCGGACTACGAGGGCCTCGACCAGCCCGGGATGCGGACCGGGCTAGCTGGATTCAAACAGCACGACGACATCTCGCTGGTCTGTGTCCCCAACGAGAACGACACCACGGGGCTGACCGACGCCATCGTCGCCCACTGTGAGAACAAGGGCGACCGGTTTGCGGTTCTCCAAGCCCCGCAGGTCGCCGGTGCGGTCTCGGATATGGAGACGCCGGTCGACTCCTCGTATGCGGGCTACTACTACCCGTGGATCGAGGTCTCGGACCCCCATACTAACCGTCAAAAGCTCGTCCCACCGGGCGGCCACGTCGCCGGGATCATCGCCCGCAGCGACGCGACCCACGGCGTCCACGCCGCCCCGGCCAACGAGCCGGTTCGCGGTGCGGTCTCGCTCCAACACGAGATCACCAAAGACGAACAGGACATCCTGAATCCGAAGGGGATCAACTGCCTGCGGAGTTTCCAGGGTCGTGGCATTCAGCTGTGGGGTGCCCGGACGACATCGAGCGACCCCTCCTGGAAGTATATCAACGTCCGTCGGCTCTTCCTCTACGTCGAGCAGTCCATCGAGGAGGGCACCGAGTGGGCGGTCTTCGAGTCCAACGACAAGGATCTGTGGGCCCGCGTCCGCCAATCGGTCGAGAACTTCCTGACGACCGTCTGGCGCGACGGCGGCCTTCAGGGCTCGACCGCCGACGAGGCGTTTTACGTCAAATGCGGCGAGGAAACGATGACACAGGACGACATCGACAACGGTCGACTGATCGTCGAGATCGGTATCTCGCCGGTCAAACCTGCGGAGTTCGTCGTCTTCAGAATCGGCCAGTGGACGGCCGACGCCTAACCACGCAACTACAGATCCACACCACTCTCACCAATGCCAGACAGACATGGCCCACTACGAGCCAACCGGTTTCGCATCGAACTCGACGGGATCCAGATCGGCGGCTTCCGCCGCGTCGAAATCCCGACCCAACGAACCGAACAGGTCGAGTACCGCGAAGGAAACGACCCGACCCACGACCGCGCCCTCGGGGGCAAGACCGTCTACGACGATCTCATCCTCGAACGCGGCTCGAAGCAGGAAAACAGCGAGATGTTCGACTGGCGGCAAACCGTCGTCGAAGGGAATCTCGACGATGCCCGCAAGGAGATCGCGGTCATTCTTCAGGACGAGCAGGGCGAGTCCCACCTCCGGTGGAACTTCACGAAGGCCTGGCCCAAAGAGTACCAGCCACCATCGCTCAACTCTGGGGCTGGCGGCGGCGACAACGTCGCTGTCGAGACTTACGTCATCACCTTCGATGAAATGGAGCGGAAGGACGTATGACCAGATGTACCCACGATGACCGATACACGCTGTCGACCCACCGGCTCGGCGCTGATGCTTGCATCGACGACGAGGGCTACCTTCATACGGGTCGCACCCAGCGCCACCCCGACCGTCTCATCGTCGCATGCGGCCGAACGGAGTGTCGGCGATGACTGACTCGGCACTCCAGACCGAACACGAGTTCACCCTGCCGCAGGGCTACGTCGACGACGAGGGTACCCTCCACAAGAAGGGGCGGATGCGGCTGGCGACCGCGGCCGACGAAATCAAGCCCCTCAAAGATCCCCGCGTCCAGTCGAACTCCTCGTATCTGACCGTTGTCCTCCTGTCACGGGTCGTCACCGAACTCGGCGACCTAGAGACGGTCGACCCCGAAGTGATCGAGTCGCTGTTCGTCACCGACCTAGAGTACCTCCAGGGGCTCTACGAGCGGATCAACAGCCCCGACGATGCACAGGCTTCGGTCCCCGGCGACGGCGGTAGTTTGGAGCCGACCGGAATGGACGCGGTCGACGGTGAGGCCGAACTGGGAAACCCGACGGGCTGAGACTGTACGATTCCGATGAACTGTACGAGGAGGTCGCCTTCGTGGCCTACCATTTCAACTGGAGCCACGACGAGGTCCTGCGGATGCCCCACTGGGAACGACAGCGGTGGTGCGATGAGATCAGCACGATCAACGAGAAACTCAACCGAGAGACCGGCTCGGGCGGCCGCGGCGGCCCAGCTGGCCGTACCGACAGCGGCGGCATCGAACTGGTCAATCCGGAGTTCGAGGGGTGATCAGTGATGGCAATGGAGAACCCCTACTCGCAGTACAACTTCGAACTCGAAGTCGACGGTCAGCCGGTTGCCGGCTTCTCGGAGGTCTCGGGGCTCACGATGGAGCTCGATACGGTCACCTACCGGGAGGGCGGTGTCAACGATCACGTTCACCAGCTCCCCGGCGGGTTCGCCCACGCAAATCTCGTCTTGCAGCGAGGCTTGACCAAGGAAACGACCTTCTGGAACTGGCTCCAGGAGGTGATGAGCGGGACGATTACGAAGCGTGATGTCGTCCTCAAACTCAAATCCGGATTTAACGGCGAAAGCGCGTGGGGGTGGGAGTTCACCAACGCCTATCCGATCAAGTGGAGTGGCCCGGATCTCACCGGCGGCGCAAACGGCATGGCTATCGAGTCGATCGAGCTCACCTACAAACGGTTCGACACGCTCTCGGGAATGCCGGAGTAGCCGCCGGACCTCGGTTACGTTTCGGTCGTTTTGCGCAATCTAATCCTTCGTGTTGACAGCAGATTCAACCTCTGACAACTCGAACTGGACGTACGTCGACAGTGACGGTGTGATACGAGCCTATTAGTCGATCCCGACCGAAAGGTAGGTATGAGCAGTCACGCCGATATTCTGTCGCCGGATGCCCCGCTGGACCTCCGACTTTCGGAGGCCGAACTGGATCGAACCCACGACCACCTCGTCTCGTTCATTCGTGAAACCGTCGACGCCGCCGGTGCTGAGGGAGCGACACTCGGCCTCTCGGGTGGGATCGACTCGACGACGACCGCCTATCTCGCGGTCGACGCACTCGGTACTGATGGCCTGCATGGCCTCGTCATGCCCAGCGAGGTCAACGACGCCGACAATATGAGTGACGCCGAACGCGTCGCCATGGATCTCGGCATCGAGTACGACGTCATCGAGATCCAGCCCATCGCCGAGCAGTTCTTCGAGGCCGTCCCCGAGGCGGCCGCCGACCGGATGGCGACCGGTAACGTCTATGTCCGGACGCGGGCGGTGCTGAACTACTTCGTGGCGAACGCCGAAAACCGGGTCGTCCTCGGCACCGGCAACCGAGCGGAGGCGATGACCGGCTACTTCACCAAGTACGGCGATCAGGCCGTCGACTGCAACCCCATCGGCGGGCTGTATAAACAGCAGGTCCGTCAGCTGGCTGCCCACATCGGCGTCCCCCACGACTTGGTAATGCAGACGCCGACGGCGGGGATGTGGACCGACCAGACCGACGAAGAGGAGATGGGTGTGGGCTACGATACGGTCGATGCGATCCTCGCGCTCCACATTGACGGTCGGCTTTCGACGGCCGCAACCGTTCGAGCCCTGGACGGCGTCGACCGCGAGGCTATCGAGCGAGTTGAGAAACTCGTCGTCGGAAGCGAACACAAGCGATCGATGCCGCCAGCCCCCGAGCCGTTGGACCTGTAGGGTGTTTCCAAAGGTCTTTGACCGTCGCAATTCTAGTAGCAACAGATGGATACTGCCGCGCGGGCTCGGGCCGCAGCACGGGAGGTGGTGGCGGATATCGAGCCCCGGCACCTCCGAGAAGTGCTGTTCGACCGGCTGGCTGAGGGGTCGATGGCACCGGGTGTACTGGTATTTCTGAGCGCCCAAGCGGGCAACACCGCGGTCGACCTCGAGTCGCTGGCCGACCGGAGTGCTGGCGTCCAACTCATTTATGAGGGACTCCGGCTCACCCGGTCGATCGCCCACGACGAGCCATGGACCGAGACGACGACCGACGAGATCGACGCCGATATCGACATTCTGGCCGCCGACGTGTTCGTCTCCCGCGGGTTTTATCTGCTGGCGCGAACGGAATCCTCCGCGGCGGCCGTCGAGACCGTCCAATCGTTCGGCCGCGATCAGACGCTCCGCGGCCGACCCGACGCCGACACCGAGGCCCTCGACCGGAACCTAGAGGCTGACATCTTCGCCTTGGCGGTTCGGGCGGGGCTGACCGCGGTCGACACCAACCCCTCGCCGGAGGTTCTCTCGTTTGCGACCGATCTCGCCCGCGCCGAGGGCGAGGAGCTGTCGGCCGCCGGGACCGTGCTCTCGGAGTCGACCATGAGTCGGCTCACTGAGTTGT
>Ga0207753_1000088_pt1 | contig 35711 bp, 33 predicted proteins | sample PonA233FremontCA_2_FD_187273 | JGI IMG/M metagenome (GOLD analysis project Ga0207753, IMG submission 187273) | Salt pond sediment microbial community from Fremont, CA, USA - Pond A23 Sediment 3 (SPAdes) | ecosystem: Environmental > Aquatic > Non-marine Saline and Alkaline > Saline | place: USA... | reverse complement strand
AGGAGGGGTGGCGGGAGGCCGTCGACTCGATCGACGTCGACGCACAGCTCGACGCCCGGTACGACCTCTCCTTCGAGGAGTACGAACGGGTCCACGACGTCCACAACCACGACAAGGAGGTCGAGGTCGAGGCGTTCACCCAACCCGACGGGGAGTTCGTGTTCACCGGGTGGGGTCGGATGAGCGAGCGGCGCTACGAGTACGTGGCGTAGTCGCCGCGGGGCGCACGACCGCGATCCTGGCGAGATCAGGGGAGTTGGCGCAGGTCCTCCAACGTGTCGTCGAGGTCGCGGTTCGAGATCGCGAGCGAGAGCCCGTCGATCGTGGCCAGCGTGGGGGCGTGTTCCCAGAGGTCTTCTTCGGTGAGGCCGTGGAGGACGACCGCGTTCGGCGTGGGGTTGACGACCCGCATCGCGACCAGGGCGGCCTCGCCGCGCGTGACGCCCGTGAACACCAGCGCCCGCGAGGTCGACTGGCCGTAGAGGCGGTAGAACTCCTCCGACGACAGGCGGGTGATGGCCTCGATGCTGTCGATGACGGTGTGGCCGCTGATCCGGTCCTCGTCGCCGCGTACCAACTCCGTGGCGTCCATGGCGTCGTAGAGCGTCTCCAGGGGGACCGACATCGGGTACTCCCGGAGGTCGAGCACGATGTCGCTGTCGAACCCCGCGGTGATGACTCGGGCGTACTGCCGGATCCGGCCGCCGCCGCGGTCCTCGTCGATGTCGAGCAGTGCCTCGACCATCCGGCGGACCACGCCGATCCCGGGGCTCTCCCGGCGGCCGCTCTCGTAGTCGGAGACGACCGACGAGGAGACGTCGAGCTGGTCGGCGAGAGTGGTCTGGGAGACGTCGAAGTCCGTCCGCCACTTCCGGAGGGTCGCCCCCGGGTCGTCGCTCAGCGTGATCTCGCCCGCGATCCGGCGGGCGAGCTCCGCCCGCGGAACCGTCGTCACGGGGCGCCGCCCCCCGCCATCGGGGTCTCTCGGCTCATCCTGATCGCGTATGGGCGGGGCGGCCGCAAAAGCGTACCGACGGGCCGACACGGGGGCGCGCGGTTGATCGGCATCGCGTCGGCGACGCGGCAGTATTCGGATACGCGATTGCTGAGCAAGAAACCACCACGGGCGGGACTGGAAGGGAGCTTCCGGAGACTTCGTCGAAGTTCTCCCGCAGAATCCACTCGTATCGGAATAGTACCGCGACGCCGCAGGAACGTTCAAGTCCGGGCACGCGTCAGGTATCCCCGTGCCATCGACGCTCGTCCACATCTCGCTCGCTGCCCTGCTCGCCGCGGGACTGCTCGGCCCGGAGTTCGACGGCCGGAGCGTGCTGGTGATCGCCGCCGCGACGGCGCTGCCCGATCTCGACGTCGCGATAGAGCCGGTCCTGTCCGGCGCGCACCGGTCGGTGGGCCACACTTTCGTCCTGCCCGCGCTGCTCTTCGCTGCGCTGGCGATCGACGTCCGCCGCGGCCCCGACTCGCTGCTCCGCCGGCGGTACGGCGACCGCGGGGTTACACTGGCGTTCACCGCGGTCACGTGTCTGCTCTGTGCCGGGATCGTCCCCGACCTCGTCGTCGGCGGGATCAACGCCTTCTACCCGGTTCACGACGCCTTCTACACGGTCGACGGCCGGCTGTTCTACTCGACCGACCGCGGGTGGGTACAGACGTTCGTGGACCTCTCGCCCGACGAGCCCGAGCCCCGGCGGACCACGAGCAACTTCGACTTCCGGACGGTGCTCGACGCCGAACCGACGCTCGGGGCCGAGGACTCCGGCGGCGGCGGGGGCGACGGGGACGGCGCCGACGACGGACCGCAGCGCGTCGAGCGCCTCTTCCCGGTCGCGATGACGGGCTTTCGGGCGTGGCTCCTGCCGCTCGCGGCGTTCGTCACGGGGACGCGGCTCTGGCGCGCGCGACGGGACCGGGCGGACGTAGCGGGTGGTGAGCGGGCGTGACGGCCGAGGGTGTCGACGTCCGGCCGTACGATCCCGACGCCGACGACGCGGGGTTGTGGACGCTGAAGCGCGGCTTCGAGCTGGCGCTCGGCGCGGACACCGGCGGCGACGACAAGGCCGCCGCCTACGAGGCGAAGCTCACCTCGCGGTACCGGAGCCGGTGGCTGGCGTGGGCCGAGCGGTGCGTCCGCGAGGATCCGGGGTGTCTCGTCGTCGCCGACGCCGGGAGCGCCCCCGAATCCGCCGCACCGGCCGACGGGCTCGCCGGATACGCCTTCCTGCTTCCGGAGTCGCTCGCGTTCGTGTGGGACGCCGCGGTCCTCAACGAGATCTACGTCGTCTCCGACTACCGCGGTACGGGCGTCGCCGACGCGCTGCTCGACACGGTCGTGTCGCACGCGCGTGAGCAGGACCTCCCACTGGATCGGCTGGTGCTCGACGTCGACCGGGAGAACGACAGGGCGCAGGCGTTCTACCGCCGCCACGGCTTCGAGCCGTGGGGCGAGATGGTGGCGCGGGAGCTGTGACCCGACGACGGTTCAGCTCCGGTCGGCGACCACTCCGCCGACCGCGCCGCCGACCGCGCCGAAGACGAGCGGGTAGACGAGCCCGGCCAGCAGGACGGCGGCGACGAGCGTCGGGCCCGCGGTGGCGTCGCCGATGTCGATCCCGACGGCGACCGCGCCGACGAGCGCGAGCGGGAGATACCCCAGTACGACCGCGACGCCGGCGACCCCGCCGGCGACCGGGCCCTCGGCGCCGCCGAGCACCGCGACGGCGACCCCGCCGGCGACGAGCACGAGCGGCGGGACGACGAACAGCGCCGTGCTGAACGTCTCGCCCACGAGGTTGACCGACGTCGACCCGAACAGGCCGGGGACCTCGACGGCGACGTTGTGGGCGTTGTAGAACACCCAGCCGACGAGCTGCCAGGTGCCGGGGTCGCCGGTGGCGATCTCCAGCACGCGGGCGGCCAGCGAGTTCGAGACCTCCTGGCCGACCGCCGCGTACGTGAGCGCGTAGCCGACGAGGTAGGAGAGCACGCCGCCGAGTGCGGCGACGCCGAGCGTGCGGCCGTCCGGGCGGGCGGATGCGGTCGTCGCAGGTGATTGCGTGCGGGACACGTAGCCGAGTCAGCACCCGAACGTAGGTATCTTCTGGTCCCCACCGACACGGAAACGGTGGCGAAGCGACTCCGACAGCACCCCACAACCACTAAACCCGGCTCCCACCAACCCCCGGTGATGACCGACTGGACCGAACGGTACCGCCCGACGACGCTGTCGGAGGTCCGCGGCAACAACAAGGCCCGCGACGCCCTCGAGGAGTGGGCCGAGGGGTGGGACGACCACCGCGAGCCCGTCGTGCTTCACGGCGCGCCCGGCGTGGGAAAGACCTCCGCGGCGCACGCGCTGGCCAGCGACATGGGGTGGGAGGTGGTGGAGTTGAACGCCTCCGACCAGCGGACCGCAGACGACATCGAGCGGTTCGCCGGGCGGGCCTCGCGGAACGCCACCCTGGCGGGTTCCCTCGACGGCGGTGCGGGCGGCGCACGCGGCGCCGACGGCCGGCAGTTGATCGTGCTCGACGAGGCCGACAACATCCACTACCAGTACGACCGCGGGGGCAAACGCGCGGTCACGGACCTCCTGAAGGACGCAAACCAGCCGATCGTGCTGATCGCCAACGAGTATTACGAGATGTCGAACGGGCTCAGAAACGCCGCCCGGGAGATCGAGTTCCGCGACGTCTCCGCGCGCTCGATCGTCCCCGTTCTCCGGGACGTCCTCCGGAAGGAGGGGATCGAGTTCGACGAGGACGCGCTGGAACGCATCGCCGACGACAACGACGGCGACCTCCGGGCGGCGATCAAGGACCTCCAGGCGACCGCCGACGGCAGGAGCGAGGTCACCGTCGAGGACGTCACGACGGGCGACCGGAACCGGGCGGTCGGGCTCTTCGCGTTTCTCGACGCCGTCCTGAAGGAGGAGCCCGCGCAGGACGCGCTGCGGACCGCCTACGACGTGGACGAGACCCCGGAGGACCTGCTCCAGTGGGTCGAGGACAAGGTGTCGCTGGTGTACGACGACCGGGAGCTCGCGCGGGCCTACGAGTTCCTCGCCAACGCCGACGTGTGGACCAGCCGCGTGTACGCCACCGACTACGACTACACCTGGTGGCGCTACGCCACCGACAACCTCGCCGGCGGGGTCGCGGCCGCCCGCGACACCACCTACGGCGGGTGGACGCGGTACGGCGGCGCGCCCTACCGGTCGACGCGGGACGCCACCCGCGACGAGGTGGTCCGCGCGATCGCGGAGTCGGGGGGCCTCTCGATGACGACCGCCAGGCTGGACGTGTTGCCGTTCCTCTCGGCGCTGACCCACCACTGCAAGCCCCGGGAGCTCACGGTCGCGATGGCGGCGTGGTACGACCTCGACGAGGCGGGCGTCGCCTACGTCACCGGCAGCGGGGAGACCACGAACAAGGTCCAGTCGATCGTCGAGGACGCCGCCGACATCCGATCGGAGGCCCTCGAAGCCCACGCCGAGGGGGCGTTCGTCGGGGGCGACGGGAGCGAGTCGAGCGACGACGCGACCGGCGAGTCGGAGTCACTGGAGGAGAGAAACGAGGGCGACGACGCCGACACGCCGGACGCCGAAGCCGCCGCCGAAACCGAAGACGACGACCAGGCGGGCCTCTCCGAGTTCATGTGACCTCGGCACATTCGCCGCCACGCCGGCGACCCGCCGCCGGCACCGGCGCGGCCCGACTCCGAACGCGACCGCGCTCGCGGTCACCGACGAGTCGGTAGTCGGACCGACCCGAACGGGCGACCAGAACGGCTCGAACGGGCGATCAGTCGTCAGTGGGCGTCCGGCGGGCGTCGATCGTCGAGTCCGCGTCGCCGAGGAGGTGGCGAGCGACGGCGACGAGCCCCAGCGCGGCCGTGACCCCGGCGATCGAGACGTACTGGAGCGTCCCGCCGTACACGAGCCGGCCGGCGGCGAGGAGGGAGACGACGATCAGCGCCGCGGCGACCGTCAGGTACCTGACGCGGCCGGCGGAGACGCCACGGGCGTCCCCCGACGACCACACCGCCGCGGTCAGAAGCGCCGCGTACGTTCCCAGGCCGGCGAGGTAGTACGCTGCCTGGACCGGGGGACCGAACGTCACGAAGGCGTGGGGAGCCAAGACAAGGAGTACCGGGAGCAGCCCGCCGGCGGCCGTCAGCACCGTCCGGACCCGGCCGGCGTCGAGGTGGTCGGTTCCGTACGCCCACGCGGCCGCCAGCGCGACGCCGGTGAAGATGATCGAGGCGGTGCCGAAGTGCGCGAGCAGGATCGCCCATTCGTAGGTCGTGACCGTGAGCGCACCGAGGATGATCTGTGAGGGCAGGAGGATCGTCGCGGCCGCAAGCGCCGACCTGATCCGGCGGTCCGCGCCGCTCCGCCACGCCGTGATCGTGGTTCCGAGGATTACGAACCCGGTAAGCATCGCGACGAGCCGGTGGAACCACTCGATGAAGCTGCTCCAGTTCGCGGGAAACAGCCCGAGGAAGCCGTCACACAGTGGCCACCGCCCCGCGCAGGTCAGCCCCGCACCCGTCGCTGCGGTGTACACCCCGAGGACCATCAGCAGGCCGGTGAGTCCGGCCGAGAGTCCCACGAGCCGACGGAGACGCGTGTTCATACACGAGGGTCGGGGTCGGAGACACTTGAATCGATCTTTCGTGCGCGGCGGTCCCGACACGCGCGCCGCGTCACCCTGCACGGTTCATACCGGGCACTCTCGGTGCTTCCCGGTGATCACTGCCATCGTTGGCGGCGATCACCGGGAACAGACGGGAGTAATCAGTATCAAGTGTCGACGGCGACAGGCGAGGGTATGGCCGACGACGTACCGCCGGAGGGACCGGGCACAGCCGACCAGCACGCCGATCGATCCGCCGGGCTCGAACACCGGCGGACCCGACTCTCCGCGTTCCTCGACCGCGAGGGGCTCGACGCCGCCTGGTTCGGGCGGCCGAACTCCTTCTCGTGGCTCACCGGCGGGAGCAACGTGGTTGACCGCGGTGCCGGCGTCGGAGTGGCCGCCGCGGGCTACCGCCGCTCGGCGGGGTTCGTGGCGGTCACGACCAACATCGAAGCCGAGCGGCTGGCCCGCGAGGAACTCCCCGACGCCTTCGACGTGGAGTCGGTGCCGTGGTACGAGTCGTCGCTGTCGTCGGCGGTCGCGGAGGCGACCCCGGGAGCGGGCGCGGCGGACTTCGACGTGCCCGGGCTCGACGCCCTCGACGCGACCCGGCTCCGTCGCCCCCTCTCCCCCGACGACGTCGACCGCTACCGCGAGCTCGGCCGGGACGTCGCGGCGGCGCTCGAACGCGTCGCGGCGGCGCTCCGACCCGACGACACGGAGCGGGAGGTCGCCGCGGGACTGCGGGTCGCGCTCGCCACCCGGGGGATCGAGTCGCCGGTGGCGTTGGTCGGCGGGAGCGACCGCGCGCAGTCGTACCGACATTACACTCCCACCCGCGCGGAGCTCGGGAGCTACGCCCTGCTGTCGGTCACGGCCGAACGGGGCGGGCTCCACGCCAGCGCGACCCGGACGGTGGCGTTCGACGGCGCCCCGGAGTGGCTGGGCGACCGCCACCACGCGGCGATGCGGGTGGAGGCGACCGCGATCGGGGCGACCCGGGAGGCTGCCGCCGCGCGCGACGGGGAGTCCGGACCCGGGGTCGATGCCGACGTCTTCGACGCGATCGTCGATGCCTACGACGACGTCGGAGAGCCCGGCGAGTGGCGGAACCACCACCAGGGTGGCGCGGCGGGCTTCGCCGGCCGGGAGTGGATCGCGACCCCCGACGGCGACGAGCCGGTCGAGGCCCCGATGGCGTACGCGTACAACCCCACCGTCCGGGGTGCGAAGTCGGAGGACACCGTCCTCGTCACCGACGACGGCGTCGAGGTGTTGACCCGGACCGGCGGGTGGCCGGCGCGGACGGTGTCGTCCTGTGCGTCGGCGTTCACGATCGACCGGCACGCCGTGCGCCGGCTCGACGTAGGGTGACGGTCGGGAGACGCCGACGCCGCGTTCGTCGTGCGTCGAACCCACCGTTCGACAGGCACCTTTTTTTGCGCCCGCCGTGTCGCGAGAGTATGGGACTCGACGACGACGCCAGAGCGTACCACCGGGAGGACCCCCCGGGGAAGATCGAGATATCGACCACGAAGCCCACGAACACCCAGCGGGACCTCTCGTTGGCGTACTCCCCGGGCGTCGCGGCTCCCTGCCGCGACATCGACGCCGACCCCTCGCGCGGCTACGAGTACACCGCGAAGGGCAACCTCGTGGGCGTGGTCTCGAACGGGTCTGCCGTGCTGGGGCTCGGCGACATCGGCGCGCAGGCGTCGAAACCGGTCATGGAGGGGAAGGGCGTACTGTTCAAGCGGTTCGCCGACATCGACGTCTTCGACGTCGAGCTCGACCTCGACGATCCGGACGAGCTCGTGACCGCAGTGCGGGCGATGGAGCCGACGTTCGGCGGCATCAACCTGGAGGACATCAAAGCCCCCGAGTGCTTCGAGGTGGAGCAGCGGCTGCGGCGGGACATGGACGTCCCCGTGTTCCACGACGACCAGCACGGGACGGCGATCATCTCCGGGGCGGCGCTTCTGAACGCCGCCGACGTGGCGGGTAAGGCGCTGTCGGACCTGCGAGTCGTGTTCTCGGGCGCGGGCGCGTCGGCGATCGCGACCGCGCGGTTCTACACCTCTCTCGGCGTCCCGCGGGAGAACATCGTGCTGTGCGACTCCTCGGGCGTCATCGGCACTGACCGCGAGGGTCTCAACCAGTACAAGGCGGAGTTCGCCGCCGACATCGCCGCCGACACTCTCGCGGAGGCGATGGCGGGTGCGGACGTCTTCGTCGGGCTCTCGGTCGGCGGGATCGTCTCCCGGGAGATGGTGGCGTCGATGGCGGAGAACCCCATCGTGTTCGCCATGGCCAACCCCGACCCCGAGATCGGCTACGAGGACGCGAAAGCCGCCCGCGACGACACGGTGATCATGGCCACGGGCCGGTCGGACTACCCCAACCAGGTCAACAACGTCCTGGGGTTTCCGTTCATCTTCCGCGGCGCGCTCGACGTGCGCGCGACCGAGATCAACGAGGAGATGAAGCGCGCGGCCGCGGAGGCGCTCGCGGAGTTGGCCCGCCAGGACGTCCCCGACGCGGTGGTGAAAGCCTACGGCGACCAGCCGCTGCAGTACGGGTCCGACTACGTCATCCCGAAGCCGCTCGACCCGCGGGTGCTCTTTACGGTCGCGCCCGCCGTCGCGGAGGCCGCGATGGAATCCGGGTGTGCGCGGACCGAAGTCGACCTCGAGGCGTACGAGGAGCGCCTGGAGGCCCGTCTCGGGAAGTCCCGTGAGATGATGCGGGTGGTGCTCAACAAGGCCATGTCCGACCCCAAGCGGGTCGCGCTCGCGGAGGGCGACGACGAGAAGATGATCCGCGCGGCCTACCAGATGCGCGAGCAGGGGATCGCGGAGCCGGTCCTGATCGGCGACCCCGACGAGATCAGCCGGATCGCCGGGCGGCTCGGGCTGGAGTTCACCCCCGAGATCGTCCATCCGGCGAACGGCGAGTGGGACCACTACGCGGATCACCTCTACGAGCTCCGCCAGCGCAAGGGGATCACGAAGCGGGAAGCACACGACATGATCCGGGGCAACAGCAACGCGTTCGCGAGCGTGATGGTGGAGCGCGGCGACGCCGACGCCATGCTCACCGGGCTGACCCACCACTACCCCTCGGCGCTCCGACCGCCGCTCGAGATCATCGGGACCGCACCCGACGCCAACTACGCCGCCGGCGTCTACATGCTGACGTTCAAGAACCGCGTGATCTTCGCGGCCGACACGACGGTGAACCTCGATCCCGACGCGGGGGTGCTCGCGGAGATCACCAGACACACCGGCGAGCTCGCCCGGCGATTCAACGTCGAGCCGCGGGCGGCGATGCTGTCGTACTCCAACTTCGGGAGCGTCGAGAACGCCGACACCCGGAAGATCCGCGAGGCGGTCGCGGAACTCCACGCCGACGACGCGGTCGACTTCCCGGTCGACGGCGAGATGCAGGCCGACACCGCGGTGGTCGAGGACATCCTCTCGGGGACCTACGAGTTCTCACAGCTCGACGAGCCCGCGAACGTGCTCGTCTTCCCCAACCTCGAGTCGGGCAACATCGGGTACAAGCTGCTCCAGCGGCTCGGCGGCGCGGAGGCCATCGGCCCGATGCTCGTGGGGATGGACAAACCCGTCCACGTCCTCCAGCGGGGCGACGAGGTGAAAGACATCGTGAACCTCGCGGGCGTCGCCGTCGTCGACGCGCAGGAGTGAGATCGGCCGCCGCCTCCGGTCGACGCCGATCCGGGACCGCTCACACCACGTCGTCGGGATCGAGGTCGCCACGGGCGACCGCGCGGAGTTGCTCGTCGGAGAGGGTCTCGGCGACGACCTCCGGCATCCCGTCCGGCAGATCCGCCGGGATCGAGACGCCGTCGGAATCTCCCGGCGCGGCGCCCCGCCCGCCGTCGGCCACCGACCGGCCGTCCGTCAGCCGCCGGACGCTGTCTCCGACCTCGTCGACCATGGCGGCCTGCTCCTCGTTCGCCGCCGCGAGGTCCTCGACCTCGTCGGCCACCCGGTCGGCCCCGTCCACCAGGTCGTCGACCATCGTGGAGATCTCCTCCGCGGCGGCGGCCTGGTCGTCGGTCACGTCCGCGACCTCGGCGATGCCCTCGGCCGTCTCCGTGATCGCCGCGACGATGTCGGTCAGGTTCCCCATCGCGTCCCGGACCCGCTCGGTGCCGCGATCGACCTGCCGTGTCGTCTCGTCCAGGCTCGACATCGTCTCCTCGGCGTCCGCCTGAATGTTTGCGACCATGGTCTCGATGTCGCCGGCGCGGTCCCGAGACTCCTGTGCGAGCCCCTTGATCTCGTCGGCGACGACGCCGAACCCGTCGCCGGCCTCCCCGGCGCGTGCGGCCTCGATGGAGGCGTTGAGCGCGAGGATGTTGGTCTGTTCGGCGATGCCGTCGATCGCGTCGACGAACTCGTCGATCTCGCTCACCCTGCCCTGGAGGTCGTCGACGTCCTCGGCGACGTCGTCCACCGCCGCGCCGATGTCGTCCATCACCCCGGCGGCGTCGTCGGCGGCGCCCCGTCCCTCCGTCGCGAGCGACTCGGCCCGCTCGCTGGCACCCGCCACCTGATCCGCGGTCGCGGCGACCTCCTCGACGGTCGCCGAGAGGTTCGACACCTCGGTGTCGATCCGTTCGGCCCGCTCGGATTGGTCGACGGCGACCTCGCTGATCTCGGCCGCACTCCCCGAAACGTCCCCGGCGGTCGTCTGTAGTTCCTGGATCGGCTTCCGGAGGTCGGATTCGACCTCCTCCATCACCTGCTCGTTGCGCTCGATCTCGTCTTCGAGCCGCTGGTTGTAGGAGTGGATGTAGGTGTCCGCGACCACCTGCATGTCGAGGTTGACGATCCGGAGGATCGACAGGATGTCCTCGACGGCGTCGTCGACTTCGTCTCTGACCACGCGTTCGATCCCGTCGCGCCCGGCGGCATCGTCGCCGAGCGCCGGTCCGTCGGTGTCGGACGCCCCCGCTCCGCCGTCGGAGAGCGACGCGGTGAGTCGGTCGGTGAGCGACTCGACCAGCCGCTCGCCCACCAGCGGAAGAACGAGGTCGTAGTAGACGCCGTACTGGCCGATGTACTGTTTCATGGGCATGTCCAGCAGATCGTGGAGCTTCCCGATCCGTGCCCGATCGCGGAAGTAGTCGACGCCGTAGTCGCCCGCCGCGAGCGTCACGAGATACGCCGACTGCGTGCGTTTGAGCTGCTCGACGTTCTTCTGCGACCGCCCGATGACTTCGACCGTCTCCTCGTAGTCGGTGAGGTTGTCGTAGAAGTCGTCGGCGACCTGCTCGGCGTTCTCGGCGAAGGCGTCCTGGTACGTCCGAAGCCGCCGGACGTCCTGTTCGTCGAACCCGATGAACTCCTTGCGCCACCCGATCTCCGCGGCGTCCAGCCCGATGTCCGCGAGTAGCGAATCGACGTCCAGCTGATCGTTCAACCCGCCCGTCCCGAAGTCTTCACGCCCATAAGAGCCAGTTTCCGCCATTGTGTTACGGCGATCCGCGACGGTACTTAGCGGTACGGCTTCGAGTATCACGTGTAATATCCGGCGACACGGTGGGGGTCACCGCCCGGTCGCCGGCGCACGTCACCCCGACCGGAGTCGGAGCGGGACGGACGTCAGCGGCGACGGCAGTGGCCGCGCGACTCCGGGTCCCGGTCGATCGTGGCGTCGCAGGGGCGCCGCTCCTCGGACGCGGCCGGCGCGCACCGGGTTTTATCTCCGGGTGTCGCCTACACGCCTCGTATGAGCTCGGGGCCTCGATCCCTGCTGGGGATGTCCATGGACGACTCGGAGATCGACGACGCGTTGACCGAGATCGGCACCGGCGTCCTGTCGATGAGCGCCGACGGCGTACCGTACGGCGTGCCGCTCTCGTTCGGATACGACGGGGACGACGGCCTGTACTTCGTGTTCCTCGGCGCCACCGCCGAACTCCGGAAGGAGACGTACGCGGCGGCGGCCGACGTGGCGAGTTTCACCGCCTTCGACGTCGGCCCCGACGGCTCCTGGCGGAGCGTGATCGTCTCCGGGCCGCTCGACCGGATCACGACCGGGGAGTGGGACCACGCACGCGAGGCGATGCTCGACAACGCGTACCAGTCGAACCTCCTCGCGGAGCACGAACTGCAGGAGAACCCGAACGTGTGGACGCTCGACGTGCAGGAGCGCTCGGGTCGTGTCGTCGGGCAGCGGTGATCGGCTCCGCCGGGGTGCCGGCTGGTGCCGCCGGGGACGGTCCGGTCGGCGCCCGGATCAGTCGCTCGCCCGGCCGTCGAGCCTGGAGGGCGGCGGATACTGCGGGTCGCTCCCGGTTGCACCCCGCCGTGCGGTCCGGTCGGGTTCCGGGAGCACACACCGGTCGGCCTGGCGATTCACGTGGGCGTAGTCGTCGGGGGCGTTCGCGAGCGGGTGTGCGGGGTTCTCTCGGCCGTCGATCCGGGCGGCCCGGAGTTCCGGGAAGCCGGCGATCCGAGCGCGGATCCCCCGCCAGTGGGACTCGCCACCCGGCGGGACCCGGGCGTGACCGGTCGGGCGCCAGTCGGTGTCCCCGCCGGCCAACACCTCGGCGTTGACCGCGGCGGCGAGTTCGTCGTGATCCACGAGGACGCCGACGCGGGCGTGCTCGGGGGTTCGCGCGGCGAGTACGTCGAGACCGAGATGCAGCGCGCGATACTCCGCGACGTTGTTGTCGGGGGCGGTGTCGGGGAGGGACACCCGGGCGACGCGACTGCCGTCCCGGGTCTCGATCACGGCGCCGAGGCCGCCACCGTCCCGCCGGTAGGAGCCGTCGGTCGCGACGTAGAAGTGTCGGTGGTGGGTGCGCGGCGGGTGCGCGATGTGTGGCGTCGGCGCGTCGTCGAACAGGTCACGCAGCGTCGACCGGCCATAAGCGGCCATACGTCCGCTTGCGACCGACGATTCATAAAGATATCCCGGACTCCGGAGGGCCGACCGGCGACAGCGTTAGCCCTCGGGGAGCCGAACCCGAGCGTATGACCACAACCCGGACGCTGACCGCGACCGACCTGATGACGACCGACGTCGAGACCGTCGCGCCCGACGACGACATCGGCGAGGTGCTCGGGCGCCTCGCCCGCGCGGAGTTCAACGGGTTTCCGGTGGTCGACGACGGCGCGCTCGTCGGCATCGTGACCCAGCGCGACCTCGTCGGCCTGTTCCAGACCGAAAACCGGACGCTCTGGATCCCGGTGGGGTTTCCGCCCTTCCTGGAGACGCTGACCTACGCCGTCGACGTGTCGTGGGACGACCTCGACCTGGGGATCGACCTCCTCCGGAACACCAGCAAGCCGGTCCGGTCGGTGATGACCACGGATCTGGTGACCGTCGACCCCGACACGTCGCTGAACGACATCCTCGACCTCCTGGCGGACGGCGACCGCGACATCAACCGGGTGCCGGTGGTCGACGGCGGCCGACTCGTCGGGATCGTCGCCCGCCAGGACGTGCTCCGGGCGGTCCGCGACGAGCGGCGGGCAGGCAACGAAGCGTAGCGACGTCGCGGCCGGTCACACCGCGCTCTCGCCGTCTTTCTCGTTGAGCGCGTCGCTCACGAGGAACGCACCGTCGTCGTCGAAGCCGTACGTCGTGGCGTTCGCGCCGCCGTCGACCACGATCGCCAACCGGCCGCGGTAGGAGCCGTCACCGGTCTCGTAGCCCTCGACGACGACCACCGGGAACTCCCCGAGCGGGAACCGGCCGCCGAACGCGTGGTACTCGTCGTACGCCGCCTCGATCGCGTCGAACTCGTCGTCGGTCGGCGGTCGGTAGGGTCGGTCGTCCATACCAGCGTCGTCCCGCGGAGCAGCATAAAAATCTCGGCCCGGAACGAAACGTTGAGGCTCGGCGGGGGTTCACTCCGAGTGTGAGCCGGTACCGAAACCTCGTGCTCTTCCTGGTTCTCGCGGCCGCGTGGGGGTCGGCGTTCATGGCGATCAAGGCGGGGCTTTCGTACATCCCGCCGGTGCTCTTCGCGGCGTTGCGGTACGACATCGCGGGCGTGTTGATGCTGGGGTACGCGTTCTACGCCACCGACCAACCGATCCCGCGCGGCCGGGGACAGTGGGCGCTGGTCGGCGTCGGCGCGACGCTGATCATCGCCGGCTACCATACCCTGCTGTTCATCGGCGAGACCGACCCCGCGGTCACCTCCGCGGCGGCGGCGGTGATCGTCAGCCTCAGTCCGGTGTTGACTACGGGGTTCGCCCGGGTGTTCCTCCCCGACGAGCGGCTGACGCTCGTGGGAACCGTGGGGCTCGCGCTCGGGCTGGTGGGTGTCGTCGTCCTGTCGAATCCCGATCCGGACAACCTCCTCTCGGGTGGCGCGGTTGCGAAGCTGCTCATCTTCGCCGCGGCCACGGCGTTCGCGCTCGGGTCGGTGTTAACCCGCCGGATCGAGGCGTCGCTGCCGATCGAGACGCTGGAGGCGTGGGCCATGGTCGGCGGCGCGGCGATCATGCACGGCGTGAGTCTCGGGCTGGGCGAGTCGCCCGCGGACGTGGCGTGGACTCCCGAGGCGATCGCGGCGCTGGGCTACCTCTCGGTGGTCGCGAGCGCGGTCGGCTTCCTCATCTACTTCGACCTCCTGGACCGGCTGGGGCCGATCCAGATCAACCTCGTCTCCTACGTCGCGCCGATCGCCGCCGCGATCGCCGGGTGGGCCGTCCTGGCCGAAGTCCCGACCGTCAACACCGTCGTCGGGTTCACCATCATCTGCGTCGGGTTCGTTCTGGTGAAGCGGCGGGCGATACGGTCGGAACTCCCGCGGATCCGCCAGTTGGTGTCGCGGTCGTAGCGCCGTTTCCGACCGCATCGCCCGCCGTGCCGGTTCGCTACACCTCGACGTCGTCGGTGTAGAACGCGCCCTCGTCGAGTTCGGGGTCGTACGCCTCGACGGCGGTCAGGATCATCTCCAGGGTCGTCTCGGGCGTCCACCGTCCGGTGTTGATCGCGAGGTCGTAGAACGACCGGTCGTCGACGTCGATGCCGTAGTACGAGCGATACCGCCCGGCCTCGCTGACCTCCCGAACCCGCATTTCGGCTTCCATCTCCTCGCGGTCGCTGGTGCGGTCGACGCGCACCTCGTTGGGGGCGTCGAGCCAGATCCGGAGGTCCGCACGGTTGCCGGCGAGCCACCCCGCGAGCCGCGACTCGAGGACGAACGGCTTGTTCGCCGCGCCCCACTTCTCGGCGATGGTTCGGAGCCGTCGGTCCAACGCGCGGTCGATCTCGTCGGTCTCGTCGGTCTTCGCGATCAGCTGTGACAGCGACATGTCCCGGTCGTCGGCCAGCTGTCGAAAGATGTCGCCCCCGGAGACGTATCCGCAGTCGAGCGCCGCCGACAGCCCCTCGCTCACCGTGGTCGCGCCACACCCGGGCGGGCCGGAGACGGTGATGAACAGGTTGCTGTCGACCGACCGCGTCGCCGGAAGGTCGTCGTCGGTCATGGCCGTGGCTTGTCGTCCGAACACTAAAAGCCGCGGGAGAGACGGCCGCGAGAGCGTGTGTGGGTGTCTCACACGCGGTTTCGGAAGGAGAACGGACACCGCGCGCGCCGCCCGCCGCGGCGGTGCCGGGATCACCGCTCGGGAGTCGAACGCGGAGCGACTCCGCGCCACGGGCCGTCGCCCCCGTGATTCCCACGGGCGTATTGGATCGAATTCGGGACCCGAAAAAAAGTTTCAAGCTGCTCGATGAACGGTCTCCGCCGGTTTGAGGCGGTCATAAACCGTCGGGATGACCGCACAAAACGCGTGAAGACGGGTGAACGCACGGCAACGCTCTGGCGGCTATATGCACCCCCGACCCGTGCGGTAGGGTAGATGTCGAGTTCCCACCCCCCATTCGGCTCCGAACGCGTCGGCCGGCTTCGGGACGTGGTCGCGTCCTCGCCCGCAACGGTACCGAAGCCGGTCGCGTACCTCGCGGTCCCGGTCCGCTTCGTGGCCTTCTGGGTCGCGGTCGCGCTGCCGTTCCTCTACCTCCCGCTTCTGGTCGGGGGGCTCCGAGGGAGCGAGCCGACCGTCCTCGCGGTACTGCTCGCGGTGAACCTCGGCGCGCTGGTGATCGGTCACGGCCACCGCGCGGACGACGACGCCGGGTGAACCGCGGGCGACCGCCAGACGTTACACCCCGCGCCGCGTAAACGGGGTATGGACGGCCTCGATACCGACACCGACGACACGGGAGGCGCCGGCGGCGTGCCGGACGGCTACGCCGCGGAGTTGCGCGCGAAACGCGAGGAGAAAGACGAGTTCCTCGCCGAGCACCCCCAGTCACCCATCCCGCCGGAGCACCGCGAGGCGTTCTCCGGGTTGGACTACTTCGATCCCGACCCGGCGTCCCGAGTCGAGGCCACCGTGTCCGTCCACGACGACCCCGAGCCCGTGCCCATGGAGACGACCGCGGGCAACGAGGTTCGGTACGTCCGGGTCGCCACGTTCGCCTTCGAGCTCGACGGCCGGGCGTACGAACTCCACGGGTACAAACAGCGGCTTGAGGACGACGACGAGCCGGTGTTCGTCCCGTTCCGCGACAAGACCACCGGCCAGGAGTCGTATCGCGGCGGTCGGTACCTCGAACTCCACCCCGACGACGACCTCGTCGGCGGCGCGAGCGTCACGCTGGATTTCAACCTGGCGTACACGCCGTTCTGTGCGTACACGGACACGTTCTCGTGCCCGCTCCCGCCCGAGGAGAACTGGCTCGACGCCGAGGTCCGGGCGGGCGAACGCGACTGGTCCCCGCCGGCGTAGCCCGTCGAAAGGGGTTTGATCCGCAGGCCACAGGGTGAGGTATGGACCCACGCGTTCGCGAACACGCACGCACCGTCGTCGACCACTCCGCCGGGATCGGCTCCGGCGACCGCGTCGTGATCAGCGCGCCGGCCGCGGCCGACGACCTCGTGGTTGCGCTCCACGAGGAGTGCGCCGACCGGGGCGCACACCCGGTGTCGCTCGACAGCAACGACCGCGCGAAGCGGGCGTTCCTCCGGAACGCCGACGGTGACTTCGAGACGCCCGAGCACCTCCTCGCCATGTACGAGGAGATGGACGCCTACGTCGCGGTCCGCGGCAGCGTCAACGCCACCGAGACCGCCGACGTCGACCCCGGCGTGACCGCCGCCTACCGCCGCGCCATGAAACCCGTCCTGGAGGAACGCCTCTCGAAGACGTGGTGTCTCACCCAGTACCCCACCGCCGGGAACGCCCAACTCGCGGGGATGAGCACCGAGGCCTACGAGAACTTCGTGTGGGACGCCGTCGGGCTCGACTGGGACGCCCAGCGCGAGCACCAAGCCGAGATGGTGGAGATCCTAGACGGCGCCGACGAGGTCCGGATCCGGTCGGGCGAGGAGACCGACGTGCGGATGCGGGTCGCGGGCAACACCACCCTCAACGACTTCGGCGAGAAGAACCTCCCGGGTGGCGAGGTGTTCACCGCGCCGGTGCGAACCGACGTCGACGGCGAGGTCCACTTCGATATGCCGCTGTACCGCCAGGGGCGAGAGATCGAGGACGTCCGGGTGCGGTTCGAGGACGGCCGCGTCGAATCGTACAGCGCCGGGCGCAACGAGGCGGTCCTCGACGGCATCTTCGAGACCGATGCCGGCGCCCGGTACCTCGGCGAGCTCGGGATCGGCATGAACCGCGCGATCGACCGGTTCTCGTACAACATGCTGTTCGACGAGAAGATGGGCGATACGGTGCACATGGCCGTCGGCTCCGCGTACCCCGAAACCGTCGGCGAGGAGAACGAGGTGAACGAGAGCGCCGAGCACGTGGACATGATCGTGGACATGAGCCAGGATTCGGTGATCGAGGTGGACGGCGAGGTCGTCCAGCGCAACGGCACGTTCGTGTTCGAGGAGGGCTTCGACGAGGCCTGACACGGACCGGCGTGACGGGCGTCGCGGGGGGCTTGCCCCCGAACAGGACCCGGCCGCCACAGGTGAACCACCCACCGCCTACCACGGCCGAACGCGCAACCGAGGCGGCGAGTCGGTCACTCGATCGTGTACGCCGTCGCAGTATCTCCACCGAGCAACAGTACGTCGTCCGACACGGAGATGTCGTCACCGTTGACAGCCTTCGTCGACCGGTGTACCAGTGCACCGGTCTCCCGCTCGTACGCCGTCAGTCCGATGTCCGAATCTCCGACCCACACGTGTGAGGCGGTCGTCTCGATTGCACCCACGGCGTTGGTCACACTGGCTTCCCACCGTATCTCACCGGATCCACGGTCGACTGCGTACACGTCGCCCTCCTGCGTTCCGGCGACGACCAACGAATTATCCACGACCGGCGCCGTGCTCACCCGACCGATACCGGAGTTCGACCACGACACGCCGGTTGCTTCGAGCGGATACGCATCCACGTTATCCTGCCAGCCAGCGAACAGCGTATCCCCGTGTATTCGACATAGTGAGCGCAACCGATACGAACCAACGTACCAGGCGTCCCGCGATTCCACCAGCGTCCCTGCGTCACCCGCGAGTATCTTCACTCCCTCCGTCGTTGCGACGTACACGTTCCCGTCGTAGCTGCCAATACCTCTGATCAGCGAGGCTGAGAGGACCGACCGGTCGGCTTCCCACCTGATTTCACCCGTCCCAATATCCACACCGTAGACGAGCGGTTCCCCCGTGTTTCCGCCGCCGTAATCCGAGACAGCGAGAACGGCAGTGTCGTCGACGACGGCTGCCCCGGCAGCCAACTTGTGCGTTCCGTCCGACGGCGCTCCGACGACCCACGCCTCTTCGCCGTCGTATCGCCGGTAGGCGTGAAAGTGAGCACCCATCTGCTCACCGCCTTCGACTTCCGGCGTATATCCGAAGACCACGTACTGATCATCCGATGCGAACGCGTCAGCCCCGAAATTTTCATCGAACCCGTCGTAGGTCGTGTCGGTCGACCACCTGACACCATCTCCGTGTGACGCCTCGGCAGCGTAGTTATAATCGTTGTAATAGAACGTCCCTTCGACCGCCCAAATATGATCAACCCCACTCTCGTCACTCCACGCTTCGGTCAGCGTTATCTCAGATTCGCCACTGGGGGACGTGTTACGCGCCGGCGTCTCGGTTGCTGTCGGTGACCGCTCCGGCGTCGGTGACTCCCGTGAGGGTGCGTCCGATCCTACGAGTCGAAGACACCCGCTAGTTCCGCTGATCCCGGCGAGTAAAGCGAGCGCAGCCCGTCGTTTCATATCATTTGCTTCAAATGATGGTAAATATACTTTTCGTCGGATCACTCCCCACTCCCATGCGCTCACCGAGTGCTCTGCGGGCAAACACCGGCCGCGTACACTCACGTGGTTCAGCCGCACGCTCTGCACGTTCGCTGACTCGAACGTGGATTCGTCCGATCGGAAACGCTCAGTACGGGGAGCCGCCGTACCGCGCGGCGTGGGCCACGGGCCACGGAACGGTCGAAACACGCGGAGTCGCCGCGCTGCGAGGGTGAGGTAGTGTCTTTGATCCGGCGTTTCCCGGCGAGGCGAGCCACCGAGCGCAGCGGGCGGTCGGTGGGTGCGACGATCCGCCTCGTGCCGATCACTCCCACCCGAGTCCCACGCCGTTCGCCGGGGCGTCCAACGGACTGGTCGGCAGGTCCGGCGGCACCTCGGGGTCGTTGTAGCCGCCCGGGGCGACGTCGTTCGGACCGTCGGGGTAGAACAGCGACGCCAGGAGCTGGACATGGTCGCGGCCGACGCCCAACTCGAACTGGCCGCCGCCGTAGAGCCGCACGTCGTGCGCTTCTGCCCACGCGATCGTCTCGAACAGCGACTCGACCGTGCCGAACCGCGAGGGCTTGACGTTCAGCCACGACGGCTCGAACGGGAGCTCCTCGACCGACGCCACGCCCGTTATCGGGTAGTCCCACGACACGCTCGCCTCCTCGCCGTCGAACAGCGGCCGAGTCTCGGGAGTGAACCCGGGATCCTCGACGATCGCGTCGGGGAACGCCGACAGGAGCCGCTCGTACAGCACCGGATCGGGCTCGGCGTCGACCTGGGTGCCCTCGTAGAGTCCCTTCAGATCGAGGATCCGGACCGCGTCGGTCGCCGCGACCGCGTCGATCAGGTCCGCGCCCCACGCCGGCGTCGGGTCGAGTTTGAACTCCGTGTCGGGGTACGCCCCAGTGACCGCGTCGAGCCGGTCGGTGGTCGGCGGGTCGCCCAGCCGCATCGACGCCACGAACCGCACCGGGCCGGGGTCGCGACCCACCGCCGTCGCGAGCGACAGGTCGTTCTGTCGCAGCGCCAGGTCCAGGCCGGCCGACTCCACGGCCCACCGGCGGTACGCCCGGCCGGTCTCCCGTTCGGGTGGTTTCGTCGGGAACAGGTCCGCGTCGTCGAGGGCGGCGGAGAACGACGCGAACGTGTACTCCCCCGCGAAGTCGAATCCGGGCGCGTCGGCGAGGGCGTCGTGGTCCTCGGTGTCGTAGGTGACGTCCTCGCCGCGGCCGGTCTCGCCCGCTCCGGAGAGGTGGAACGTGGTGGTCGTGCGCACGAACCCGCTGGACGTGTCGCGGTCGCGGCGCGTACGCTCGACGGACTCGATCGAGAGCGGGAGGTCCGCAACGGCGTCGAAATACTCGCTCATCCCCCGCTTATACGCCCGAGGCGGTGAAAAGCGTGCGGCCTCTCACCGCCGCAGTTTCTCCTTCTCGACCCGCGTCGCGAGCGCGAAGAAGGTGGCGAGGAAGGTGAGTACGACCGCGCCCGCGGCCGCGACCTGGAGTGCGGTCGTGCCGGCGATCGCCGCGGTGTCAGCCACCGGGAGCGCGGTGTGGTGCGGGTCGCCCACGATCGGGACGAAGTAGTCGACGACGTCGTTAAGACCGTACCACGCGAGCGCGACCCCGACGGCGCGGGTAGGGAAGTCGAAGATCCGGTGGAGCACGAACGCCTCGACCACCATGGCGAGGTGGCTCACGAACAGGAACGCGTAGAGCGGGGCGGGCGTCGTCGCCAGGAACGCGTCGGCGAAGGCCGTGAGGACGTACGGCGTCCACAGCCCGAGCTTCCAGCACCCGAAGAAGGCCAGCGCCGCGAGATACTCGTTGGGACGGCCGAGCTTCCAACTCGCGAACGCCAGCGCGATGAACAGCGTCGCCACCGGGCTGTCGGGAACGAACGGCCACATCACCACGGGTTCGGCCGCGAACTGCCAGGTGACGAGCGGACCCGAGAGCGGTAGCGGGTGGAAGCCGTAGTACCAGAAGCCGAACGCGGTTCCGAGCAGGTTGATCGCGACCACGAGCCACGCGAGTCGGAGCCCGACGTTCTCGAGCCACGCCGGCAGCGGCGCGATCCACCGCGGGAGCCCCTCCTCGGCCGGCAACCCGTCGCCGGACAGGATCCGCCGGAACCACGACGACGTTGCGGGCGGCGATGCCATACTGACGCGTCGGGATCCGACGAAAAAGGGATGCCGGTTCGTCGGCCGCGGGGTGACGGCCGCCCACCCGGATCGGGCGCGTGTCGCCGACGGTCGGTCTCGCGCTGCCCGGTCGCTGGGCCTCCTGAGATCGAACCCGGAGGTTGCGCGGACACGCCTCTCACGGTCGTTCGAGGCGGTATGCGTGGGACCTGCCTCATTCAAATCCGCACATACACTACACAGTGCTCACTTCGTTCGCACGGAGATGCGTGGGACCGGATTTGAACTCCGGTCGGACGTGCTCGCTTCGCTGCGCGCGACCTCCCTCGTTCAAATCCGCTATTCCGCGGACACGCCTCTCACGGTCGTTCGAGGCGGTATGCGTGGGACCGGATTTGAACCGGCGGACCTCTACAGGACAGCGCCCTCAACGCTGCGCCGTTGGCCTAGCTTGGCTACCCACGCGCGGTAGTACGACGCGTTCGTCCGTAATCCGGGGTAATTTAAATGAGTTTCCTTTCCCGGAGGGGGCGATCCGGTCCCGCCACGAGACCCGCCCGCGGTCGATCCCGGTCGGACCGTCGGACGGCGGCGGGGAGCCGGTACCGTTTTGCCCGATCGGCTCACGCTTCCGATATGAACCTCCACGCCGACGAGCGCGTCCCGGAACTCACTGTCCTCCTGTCGGTCCTGTCGCTGGCCGCGGTGTTCGGCGCCGTGCTCGGGGCGATCCCCGCCTCGATCCTGCCGCGGGCCCCCGCGGGCGCCGTCGACGCGATCCCCCACGTCAACGCCGTCCTCAGCACGGCCGGCCTGGTGACCATTCCGCTCGCCGTCCGCGCGATCCGGCGGGGGAACGTCGGCCGCCACCGGTCGCTCATGATCACCACGCTCGGCCTGTTCGCCGGCTTTCTGGTGCTGTATCTCTACCGCATCATCCTCCGCGGCCCGTCGAGCTTCGGCGGCCCCGACGCGGTCTATCAGTTCGTCTACCTCCCGACGCTCGGGGTCCACATCCTGCTCGCGATCGTCTGCATCCCGCTCCTGTACTACGTCGCCCTGCTTGCGGCTACGCGGCCGGTGGCGGCGATCCGCGACTCGCTGCACTCCCGAGTCGGCCGGATCGCGGCGTCGCTGTGGTTCGTCTCCTTCCTCCTCGGCGACGTGGTCTACGCCCTGCTGTACCTGGTGTACTGACGGCCGGGGACCGTCGACCGTGTTCGACACACTCGACAAGTGGCCGGCCGCGGTACCGACGGTATGGCACGCTCACAACGGATCCACCACGCGGCCGAAACGACGGTCGACGCCCGCGCGATCGGCCACGTCCGCGACGCGTTCGGCACCCCGCGGTCGTCGTTCACCTTCGAGGGGACGACGCTGCGGGAGTTCGTCGAAGCGTTCTCCGCGGCGCACGACGTACGGGACCGCGTGATCGCGGAGACCGACGAGGCGGCCACCAGGGGGTGGGCGCCGATTGAGAGGGCGGACGTGCCCGGCGACCTCCGGAAGAACCCGGACGGCGAGCAGACCCGGGCGTACGCGTACGCCCGAATCCCGGTCAACGGCCGGTTCAACGAGCTGCTGGCGGGATTCGACACGGAACTCTCCGAGGGCGACCGGGTCGCTCCGGCCCATCCCTTCGCGTTCTGCGTGCAGGTCTCGGTTCACGCAGGGAGCGCCCGTCAGTCGTCGGCGCTGGCGGTCGATCCCTCGCCGTCGCTCCCGCCGATGACGGGACGCTGGACGTCGCGGTCGGTTGCCTCGCCGTCGATGTCGTAGGGGTACTCGCCGGTGACACACCCGAGACACAGGTCCAGCCGCGACTCTCCCAGCACGTCCGCGATCGCGTCGATCGAGAGGTAGCCCAGGCTGTCGGCTTCGATCTCCTCGCAGATCTCCTCGACCGAGCGGTCGGCCGCGATGAGCTCGTCGCGGGAGGCCATGTCGATCCCCATGTAGCACGGCGCGAGGATCGGCGGCGCCCCGATCCGGACGTGGACCTCCTCGGCGCCGGCGTCTCGGAGCAGCGACACGAGCTGTCGGGAGGTCGTCCCCCGGACGATGCTGTCGTCGATGATGGTGACCGACCGCCCCTCGATGGTGCTCTTGATGGGGTTGAGCTTCAGCCGAACGGCCCGTTCCCGTTCGTCCTGCGTCGGCATGATGAACGTCCGGCCGACGTACCGGTTCTTCATGAGTCCCTCCGCGAACTCGACTGCGGTGTCGTCGTCGGCCCGCTGGCTCCCGTCGACGGTGGTCTCGTTGGCGGCCTCGGCGTACCCCGACGCGAACGACCGGCCGGAGTCCGGCACCGGCATCACTACGTCGGTGTCGACGCCCGCCTCCTCCCAGAGCTTCCGGCCGAGGTTTCGGCGGGCGTCGTACACCAACGTGTCGTCGACCACGGAGTCCGGACGGGCGAAGTAGACGTGCTCGAAGAAACAGTGGGCGGTGTCGTCTCGATCGACGAGCTGGTACGAGTCGAAGCCCGACCCGTCGGGCTCCAACACCACGAGTTCGCCCGGTCGCACGTCGCGAACGAGGTCGCCGTCCAGCGTGTCGATCGCGGCCGACTCGGAGGCGACCGCGTAGCCGTCGGCGAGCTCCCCGATGCACAGCGGCCGGTTCCCCTGCGGATCCCGGACCGCGAGCACCGTCTCGTCGTGCATGATGGCCAGCGAGTAGGAGCCGTGGATCCGGTTCATGGTGCGCTTGACCGCCCGAACCAGGTCGGCCTCCAACAGGTTCCGCGCGAGTTCGTGGGCGATGACTTCGGTGTCGCCGTTGGAGGTGAACGCGTGGCCGAGATCCGCGAGCTCCGCGCGAATCTCGTCGGCGTTGACGAGGTTTCCGTTGTGTGACAGCCCCAGCGACCCCGACTTGAACGAGACCGAGAAGGGCTGCGCACAACAGGTGTTGACCCCGCCGGAGGTCGGGTACCGGACGTGCCCGATCCCGGTCGGGCCGGCGAGCGAGTCGAGGTCCGCCTCGTCGAAGGCGTCGCCGACGAGCCCCATCTCGACGTGGCTGTGTTGCTGGAACCCGTCGTGGGTCACGATCCCCGCGGACTCCTGGCCACGGTGTTGGAGCGCGTACAGCGAGTAGTACAGCGGGCGCGCGGCCGCTCGGTCGTCGAGTGCGACCCCGACGACGCCGCACTTCTCGGTCGGGCCGCCGACCGCCCCGCCCGTGGGCTCCGCGTGGTTCGACGATTCGGTCGTCGGTTCCGAGTGCGTCGCCCCGCGTCCGGGTGTGGGGTTGGGTGACTCCCGCCCGTTAGGCATACCCACTTGTGGGATCCCCGTGGCTAAAAAACCGTCTATATGCTACCTTCGGCGCGGTGAGAGCGCGCCTATATGCACGAACGTGGATACCCCCGGCGGGTCATAGGAACGCCATCTCCGAGCGCCGGTAGTACGTCACGACGCCCGCCGCGGTGTCGACCCGTTTCGACTCCAGGTACTCGGCGTCCCGGAGGTTGGTCACCGCCGCTCGGACCTCCCGCTCGGTCACGTCGATCGGAGCAACCCTGACCGACTCGGGGTCGTCGTCGTCCCAGCAGTCGTCCTGCGGCGGCTCGACTGTCGCGCCCTCGACGAGGAGTTCGTCCAGTTCCGCGACCGAGTACGCTCTCGGCGAGACCGCGGCCAGGAACTCCGCGACGGCGCGTTCGACGTCGGTCCACTCCTTTCCGGACTCCCACTCGTCTTCGGTGATCGGCATACCCCACTGCTCGGCGTGTCGGTAAAAAAGCCTTCCTGCGGCGTCGGACGCGCGTCACCCGACGGTACGGGGCACGAGGCGTCCACACGCACCTACTCCTCGTCGACGAGGCTGGAGACGACGAGCCGCTTGATCCCACGCCGAAGGAGTCCGCTGGCGGCCGGCTGGGAGATGCCGAGTCCGGTGGCTACCTCACCGAGCGTCACGTCGCGCGGCTCCTCGAAGTACCCCGCGTCGAGCGCGAACAGCAGTGCCTCCCGTTGGTTCTCGGTCAGTCCGGCGGCCGTCTCGACCACGCTGGCGTACTCGTTCACTTGGAGGAGATCGATGTCGACGCCGTTCGTCTCCGCGTAGTCCCAGAGGTCCACCAGTTTCCCCCGGTCCGGCATCCAGACGGTTATGAGCCACGCGTTGCTGTCGTTCTCCATGTCGAGCACCACCCCGTTCGCGTTCGAGATCACCGGCGAGATGGTCTTCGCCTCGTCGGTGTACTCGAAGCTGTAGATCGTCTTTCCGTCGTCCGTCCCGATGACGCGCTCGAACGTGCCGATCGTGTGGTCGTTCCGCAACCCCTCCTCGAACCGCCGGAAGTCCGCCGACTCGACGTGGTACAGAAACCGGCCCGACTGTGGGTCGGTTCCCGCCTCCGACACCGACTTCACGGTTGCGCTGCTGTCGTACACCACGGTCTCCGTGAGCACGATGTCGGGGTGTTCGATCCGGACGACCGCCTTGATATCGCTCATTGGATCCCTGGGGGCACCGTCACGTGGCGCTCACACGGTTGTTGGTTCGTCGGCGACAGCATAAAGCTGCGCTCGGTGACCGGACCGTCGCGACGTCGGCGTCGTGACCGCCGCGTCCCGGTCGACCGCCCGGCGTCGTACCGTACGGCCACCCGCGTCCGCGAGACGCGTCCCGAGCCGCGTGAGTTCGGCGCGGCGGAGTTCCACGCCCCACGCCCGGCGCGGCGTCGGACACCAGTCTCAACGGTCAAACGCCGTGGTTGAACGTGTTCGACCAGATCTTATCGAGCCGGTCCGCGAGCCACGAGAACGCGGAGCCCGCCGGGAGGTAGAACTTCGGTTCGGTGACTGTTCTGGCGTTGTCGCCGCGATTGGATTGTGCCATACAGGTAAATCGAGGGCCCGTAGTAGCATCCGCATTCAGCTTAGTCCCATAACCCGTTTATAATGGGGCGGACGATTCGGGTCCGCGCGAGGGGCTCCGGTCGGTCGGGGGAGGGCGGCCGCAGCGGGCGGCACACCGGCTGTCGGCCGGGGGAACGGACGCGAAATGCGAAACGTTCGGATCCCGACCGGAGAGGGGTCCCCTCCGCGGCCGACGGCCGCACCGGCTCGGGTCCGGAGTCAGCAGAAGCGCGCGCTACTGTCGGTCCCGTCGACGTCGCCGAAACCGCCCCGCAGTTGCGGCTGGCTGATAGGACCGACTACTCGTCGGTCTCGTCGACGTCCTCGAAGTCGGCGTCGACGTACTCGTCGCCGTCGCCACCCATCCCGCCCGCGCCGCCGGGCCCGGCGCCGCCCGGACCCGGGCCGCCGGGACCCGCGCCCGCGGCACCCGCACCGGCAGCGCCGGCGGCCTGCTGGCCCTCGTACATCTGCTTGCCGATCTCCTGGAGTTCGGTCGTGAGCGCCTCGGTGACGTCTTCGAGCTCCTCCTTCGTCGGCTCCTCGGATTCGAGGACCTCCTCGACGTCCTCGATCTTCTCTCGGATCGACTCGGCGAGGTCGTCGTCGACGTCCTCCTCGTTCTCCTCCAGGAGCGTCTCGGCCCGCTGGATCGTGCTCTCGGCCTCGTTTCTGGCCTCGATCCGCTCGCGCCGGCGCTCGTCTTCCTCGGCGTGCTCCTCGGCTTCCTCCTGCATCCGGTCGATCTCGTCGTCGGAGAGCCCTGCGCCGCCCTCAATGGTGATCGACTCGGCGTTGCCGGAGCCCTTGTCCTCGGCCTCGACGCTCACGATCCCGTTCTGGTCGATGTTGAACGAGACCTCGATCTGCGGGGTTCCGGCCGGAGCCGGGGGGATGCCCGTGAGCTGGAACTCCCCGAGGAGTTCGTTCTCCCCGGCGATCTCGCGTTCACCCTGGAAGACGCGGACGTTCACCGAGGTCTGGTTGTCCGCGGCGGTGGTGAAGATCTTCGACTCGTCGGTGGGGATGGTGGTGTTCTTCTCGATGAGCCGCTCGAAGAGCCCGCCTTTCACCTCGATCCCGAGGCTCAGCGGCGTCACGTCGAGCAGGACGATGTCGTCGACCTCGTCGCCGAGGACGCCACCCTGGATGGCCGCACCCAGCGCGACCGCCTCGTCGGGGTTGACGTTCTTCTTGGGCTCCTTGCCCGTCATCTCCTCGACCTTCTCCTGAACCTGCGGCATCCGGGTGGAGCCGCCGACCAGGATCACCTCGTCGATGTCGCCCTTGTCGTAGCCGGCGTCCGACAGCGCCTGGTTCGTCGGCTCGACGGTCCGTTCGATGAGGTCGCTCGTCAGCGACTCGAACTTCGCGCGAGTGAGCTTTTCCTCCAAGTCGAGCGGCCCGGAGTCGGTGGTCGCGATGAACGGCAGCGTGATGGTGGTCTCCTTCCGGCTGCTGAGCTCGATCTTGGCCTCCTCGGCGGCGTCCTCGAGCCGCTGGAGCGCCTGCCGGTCGTCGCGGAGGTCGATCCCGTGTTCCGTGGCGAAGGAGTCGGCGAGGTAGTCGATGATGGCCTCGTCCCAGTCGTCGCCGCCGAGGTCATTGTCGCCGTTGGTGGCTTTGACCTCGTAGACGCCACCGCCGAGATCGAGGATCGACACGTCGAACGTGCCGCCGCCGAGGTCGTAGACCAGGACGGTCTGATCGGACTCGTCGTCGAGGCCGTACGCCATCGCGGCCGCGGTCGGCTCGTTGACGATCCGTTCGACCTCGAAGCCCGCGATCTCGCCGGCGTCCTTCGTGGCTTGACGCTGCCGGTCGCTGAAGTACGCCGGCACCGTGATGACGGCCTTCTCGACGTCGTCACCCAGGTACTCCTCGGCGTCGCGCTTGAGCTTCTGGAGGATCATCGCCGAGACCTGCTCGGGCGTGTACTCCTCGCCGTCGAGGTCGACGGCGTAGTCCCCTTCGCCCATGTGTCGCTTGATCGACTGTACGGTCTGTCCGGGGTTCTTGACCGCCTGGTTCTTCGCGGGCTTGCCGACGAGGCGCTCCCCGTCGTCGAACGCGACGACCGAAGGCGTGGTCCGCTCGCCCTCGCTGTTCACGATGATCTCCGGGTCGCCACCCTCCATCACCGCGAAGGCGCTGTTCGTGGTACCGAGATCGATACCAAGGATCTTGTTGCTCGCCATCTTACCCGTAGGTACCGGTCTAAATCGGTTAAAGGTTACTAGACGGCCGTCCGTCCCGCGAACGGTGGGGTCGGCGCAGTCGTGCGATTCTATCGTGTGAAGAGTTCCCAAATAGGAGGGTTTTTATTGAACCGCTTCTCGGCCCGGGAGCGCACCCGGACCGGAGCTCGATCGCCCGGCGGGTCACGACCCGGTGAACTCGTCCAAGGTCGCGGTGACGCCCGGACGGACGTCGGAGACCAGTGCGCCGTCGAGTTCGAGCCCGAGCACGTCCACGGCGGCCCGACCGACGCGGTCCGTGGTGTCCGGCGGGGCGTAGACCCCGAGCCGCCACTGCTGCTCTCCGGCGGTCCGGAGCGCCGACACCAGCGGCGACTGCCTGCCGAGCCGGCGCATCTCCCCGCTCACCATCACCCGCGAGGTGGACTCGGTCATGGAGGGTCGCCCCGGCACGTCGAGGATCACCGACTCCGGCGACACCGCCGCCCGGTCGGCGATGTCGGCTTCGACCTGCGTCAGGGTGTCGTAGTCGGCGTCGACCACGCCAGCCGGGACCGCGTCGAGTTCGGCCCACACCGCCCGCTTGTACAGGTCGCGGGTACGGAGGCGTTCGGCGAGGTCGCTCGTCGCGGGCGCCGCGCGGAGCGCCGCGAGCAGGTCGTGGTCGTCCATTCGCCGCAGCGCCGCGGGCGTGGTGTCGGTCCGGGCCAGCAGCCGCTCGGCGCCCCGTCGCAGCATCGCCTTCGAGATGCGGGCGACGTGGTGCTGGTACACGGTGGGGTTCATCAGCGCCCGCGCGAGCAGCAGCGACTCCGCGGTCTGGACGTTCCCCTCCGCGAGCGCGAGCTCGCCGTCGACGAAGGTGAGCTCCCGGATCAGCCGCTCGTGGTCGATGGTGCCGTAGGGCACGCCGGTGTGGTGGGCGTCCCGGACCAGGTAGTCCATCCGGTCGACGTCGAGTTCGCCCGACACCAACTGGCCGTACTGGCCGTCGCCGGCCACGAGATCCGCGACTGCGCCGGGGTCGAGGTCGTGACCCCTGAGCACGTCACCCACCGCGCCGGACGCCAGGATCCCGTGAACGTCGTCGTGGTACTTCCCGGTGTGACGCTGGATCACCGGCTCGACGTTGTGGCTGTACGGACTGTGGCCGACGTCGTGCAGGAGCGCCGCGGCGCGCACCCGCTCGGCCTGCACCCCGTCGACTCCGAGGTGGTTCAGCGCCCGGTCGGCGAGGTGGTGGACGCCGAGGGAGTGCTCGAACCGGGTGTGGTTCGCGGACGGATACACGAGATGGACGGTTCCCAGCTGTTTGACGTGGCGGAGACGCTGGACCGGCTCGGTGTCCAGGAGGGCGGCGGCGACGCCCTCGACCTCGATGTGGTCGTGGACGCTGTCCTTGATCGTCGCCATACGTCCGATTGTTCGGCTCCGTACAAAAACCGTCGGGCGCGGGTGACGAGCCCGCTACCACGGGTGTCGCGGCGGGGGCCGGTCGACGTCCCGACCGGGGGCTCACGGGCGTCCGGTAGGTTGATCATCGGTGCCGGCGCAGGGAGCGCATACACCGAACCCGCTCCCGTGATTCTCTCCATTCCCTACACTGCGTACGTGGTCGGCTTCGCCGCCGCGGCCGTCGCCTGCTTCAGCGCTCTCTCCCGCGTGCGCAAAGTCACGCACGACGGGACCGACGGCGGCGCGCGCTCCGAGGTCCGAACGGGATGACCCCGTCGCCACCTCGACCGGAGCAGTCGGGGCCACAGTATATATACCACGACGACGCACTCCGGAGTGATGTCGACACTCGATCTGTACGCCGACGCCCGCTCGACGCTCAACCCCGACGACGGCGAGGTCGCGACCGCGGAACTGGTCGTCACCGACGACGTACTCGTGAAGGCGTTCGCCCTGGGTCCCGGCGCCGAACTCGAAGCGCACGAACACGCCGACAGCACGAACGTCTTCCACGTGCTCGACGGCGAGGTCGTCGTCGTCCGCGACGGCGACGAGGAGCCCGTGGCGGCCCCGGGTGTCGTCCGGCACGACCGCGGCGTCGCCCACGGCGCGCGCAACGAAACCGACGAGGTCGCCGTGTTCACCGCGAGCCTCTGCCCGCTGCCGTAGGCGGGGTTGCCACCCGCGTCGACGACGCCCCCGAAACGGTTAACGGCGCGCCACGAGACGGTCGGATATGGCCCGCATCCCGTTCGGCGTCTCCCGCCTCGACAAGATCGTCGGCGGCGGGGCTCCCCGAGGGACGGTGGTGCTCCTCGTCGGCGACGCCGGGGCCGGCGCCCGGGAGTTCATGTACACCAGCGTGACGATGAACGCGGTGGCGCACACGGATCCGGACCTGTTCGATCTCCACTACGGCGACCTCCACGACGACGCGTCGCTCCCGCCGGAGGTCCACTACCTCTCGTTCACCGACGACGAGACCACCGTCCGCGCGGAGATGTCCTACGTCCTCGAGGAGGCGCTGGTTGACGCCGCCACCGACCACCTCACGGTCCGCGACTTCTCCCCGGAGTACTTCCAGTTGAGCCCGGTCCCGCGGGAGTGGTACCTGGGCGAAGCGTCGACGCTGCAGGATCTCGGCGGCAGCGAGCGCCGGGAGGACGTCCTGACCGCGCTCGGAACCTACCTCAACCGGAACGCGTTCGACAACCTGGTCGTCATCGACTCGATCACCGACCTCGTGGCGGCGATCTCCGACGAGATGGCGTGGAACGACATCGCCATGCTGGTCCGCGGGCTGGGGAAGGCCGCCCACCGGTGGGACGGGCTGGTTCTGGCGTACGCCAGCCGCGAGACCCTGGACGACACCCAGCTCGGACACCTCATGGACGCCGCGGACGGCACTCTCCAGTTCGAGTGGGAGTCGGGCGGGTCGAAGCGCGCCCGCACGATGATCGTCCAGGAGTTCACGGGCGTGCTCTCACAGATCGAGAACGAGAACATCGTGCGCTTCGAGACCGAGATCCACGAGGGCGGCTTCGACGTGAGCGACGTCCGGAAGATCAGGTAGCGACGACGGGGGCGCACATCCTCCCGACGCCGCCCGGCTACGACTCCTCGATGGACTCGACGCCGGTGATCTCGAAGCGCGCGCCGCCGTCGGTCCCCTCGACCACGCGGAGCTCCCAGCCGTGCGCCGCGGCACACTGCTCGGCGATCGCGAGCCCCAGCCCGGTCCCGTCCGGAGTGGTGCTGTAGCCGTACTCGAAGACCGAATCGCGCTCCTCGGGCGGGATCCCCACGCCGTCGTCTTCGACGTAGAACCCGTCCGGCAGCTCCCCGATCGTGACGGTCACCCCGTCGGCGCCGGGCGTCTCGGCACCGCGCGCCACGGCGTCGTCGGACCCCGTTCGACTGCCCGTGGAGCTGTGCTCCACGGCGTCGTCGGAGCCCATCCGGCTGCCCGTGGAGCTGTGCTCCACGGCGTTCCGCAGGAGGTTTTCCACCAGCCGCTTCAGCCGGGACTCGTCCGCGCGGATCCGGCGGTCGGTGCGGACGACGACCCGGCTGCTGCCGGTGTCGACGTTGGCCCAGCAGGTGCGGGCCAGCGCTCCGACGTCGACGGGGGTCGGATCGAGCTCGTCGTCGTAGTCGCGTGCGAGCGTGAGCAGTTCGTCGATCAGCTCCGCCATCCGGTCGTGCGCGTCGGCGACCCGCCGCAGGTGGTCGCTGTCGGTCTCCTCGCGGGCCAGCTCCAACCGGCCGTCGGCCACGCTCAACGGGTTGCGGAGGTCGTGGCTGACCACGGTCGCGAACTCCTCGAGCCGCGTGTTCTGGCGGGTCAGGTGACGCTCGCGCTCGCGCAGCTGTTCGGTCCGGGCGACCTGATCGAGCGCGGTCACGAGCGTCGTCGCGAGGATCTCTCCCAACACCCGATCGGAGCGATCGAAGACCCCGACGGCCGGCGAGCCGGCGATCAGGATGCCGTGGTGGCCGAGCGGCAGGTGGAGCTCGCTCCGGATCGGGGTCTCGGGGTTGTAGTTGTCGGGATCCGCCCGCACGTCGTCGATCGAGATCGGTTCGCCCGCCTCGTAGGCCCGCCACGCGATGCTGTCGTCGCCGGTGAACGTCGGGAGGTCGCCGACGAGGTCACGGACCGTGTCGGTCGCAGCGACGGGTACCAGCCCCGCGTCCGGCTCGTGGAAGTGGATCGCGTTCGCTTCGAGCCCGAGTATCGTATCGGCGGCTTCGACGCCGATCTCCGCGACCGCCTCGCGGCTCTCCGCGGCCATCAGCTCCCTGGCCGTCTCGTTCAGCGCCTCGAGCTCCCGCTCGCGCCCCCGGCGCTCGGAGACGTCGTAGTACACCCAGAGGTGTCCCGGACCGCCGGGAAGCTCGACCGGCCGGTAGCTCCGCTCGACGGCGCCGCCCTCGGCGAGCACCCACTCCTCGTTCCACACCGGCTCCCGCTCGGCGATCAGCCGCTCCGTCCGGTCGACGAACCCCTGCGGGTCGGCGAACCGGTCGCTCAGGTCGGCGGCGAGCGCCTCGCAGTCGGCGCCGACGACGTCGTCCGCGTCGCCGTCGACCTCGAACAGGTCGAGCAGCCGGTCGTTGATCCGGATCACCTCCCGGTCTGCGTCCTCCGCGAGCACTCCGACGGGGAGCATCCCGAAGAGGGTAGACCGGAGGACGTCGCTCCGTTCAAGCGCCTGCTTACGGTCGTACTCTCCGGTCACGTCCTCGAACTGCGAGAAGATGGTGATAACCTCGCCGTCGTCGTCGGTGACGACGCGGTTGTGCCAGGTGGCCCAACGGCGCTCCCCGCGCTTGGTAACGATCTCGTTCACGCTCCGGTAGCCACCCCGGTCCTTCAGGAGTTCCCGTTCGACCGCCGCGACGTGGCGGCGTTCGTCCTCGGGAACGATCGGCAGCCAGGTCCTGCCGACCAGCTCCTCGGGATCGTAGCCGGTGATCTCGGCGGCGGCCTCGTTGACGCGGACGATCGTGAACGTCTCGTCGTACTCGATCGTCCCCAGCGGCGACTGTTCGATGAACCGCGAGAGCCGCTCCTGGCTGGCCGCGAGCGCCTCGCGCGAGCGATGCGTCTCGACGGCGTTCTCGATCCGGTTTGCGAGCACCGTGTACTGGTCGGTGCCCACCGACTTCTGGAGGTAGTCGGTGACGCCCGAGGAGATCGCCCGGCTCGCGATCTCCTCGCTCCCCTTCCCGGTGAAGAGCACGAACGGAACGTCGGGGTCGATCTCCCGGATCTCCGCCAGGAGTTCCAGCCCCGACAGTCCGGGCATGTCGTAGTCGCTGACGACGCAGTCGAACGTCCCCTCGCGGAACAGGTCGAGCGCGTCGTCGGGCCCCGTCGCGGACGTGACCGCGAACGCCGTCTCCGCGTCGTGCAGGAACGACGCGGTCAGATCGGCGAAGTCCGGCTCGTCGTCCACGTGTAGCACCCGGATCTCCGCGGGCGCGTCGAACAGTTCCCGACCGGGTGGCCCCGACATACTGTGTCGTATTCCCACGGGGATGAAATAGCTTTCCTGGGGGCGTCGGCGCGCGGAGCGGACCGCCGGGGTGTTCGGGACGCACCCGCAGACGGTACTGTATTGTGGAGTGCGGTCCAACCCGGAGTATGCTCACCGGCCTCCACCGACTCGGGTTGGAAGTGACGGACCTCGACGCGACGCGGGCGTTCTACGAGGACCGGCTGGGGTTCGCCCCGGTCGGCGGCCGGTCCGACCGCGTCGCCGACCCCGAGTCGGGATCGTCCGTCGCGTACGCGGTCGGAAGCGGGGACGACGCCGGAGCGACGCTCCGCCTCCGCCGGCCGACCGACACCCCCCGTGGCGGCGTCCACACCCACTACGCGTTCTCGACGACGCCGGCAGCGTACGCGCGGTGGTGGCGGCGGCTCGCGGACCTCGACCCCGTGGAGTTCTCGTTCGGCGCCGCCGACTCGCTGTACGTCTACGACCCGGCGGGCCACTGCGTCGAGATCGGCGGGTTCGACGCCGACGGCGACGCCGGGGAAGCCCCGGACGACCCTGCCGGAGGAACGGACCCCCCGGCCGACGCCGTGCCGCCGCTTTCGGGGCTCTTCGAGGTGGTGCTCGAAGTCGCGGACCTCCCGACCGCGGAGGAGCGGTACCGCCGGCTGGGGTTCGAGGTGATCGACCGCGGCGAGACGCGGCGGCGCGTCCGGCTGTCGGGCCCGGTCGATCTCGAACTCTGGGAGCCACAGCTCGGGATCGCCGACGCCCGCGGTGGGCTCCACGTCGACCTCGCCTTCCGGTCGCCGGATCCCGACGCGGCGGTCGAGGCGGGTGCGCCGTGGCCGGGCGAGGTGACGACGGTCCCGGAGGGCCGCCGGGTCGTTGACGACGACGGCCACGTGCTGACGTTCGTGCGATCGGCCGAAGGCGACGCCTGACCCGGGTGAGCTACAGCCGACTCGTGTCGATCGCGACGTCCGGCGGCGTCACGACCAGAAACGACCGGAAGTGAGTGAGGTTCCCGCCGAGATCCCGGACCGGACGGGCGAACCCCTTCGCGAGCTCGTTGAGGTCGCCCTCCACCGCGAGCACGAGCACGTTGCCGGAGCGGACGCTTTCGATCCACTCCTCGTCGGGTGTGGTCCCGTCGAGCGTCCCCAGCATCACGTCGGTGTCGTCGTCGTCGAGGTGTTCTTCGGCCTCCGAGAGGTTCAGGTTGAAGTCGCCCATACCCGCCCAGACGGAAAGCGAAACGAAAAGGGTTCGGCCTACTCGTCGGAGCCCTTGCCGCTCGCCCATCCCGCGAGCCTGGACTCCGTCTCCGTAACGGTCTCGGGGTCGACCGGTTCGATCTCCTCGGTGAGTTTGTGATGGAGCCGCCGGACCGTTCCGTACCGACGCCGTCGACGGGCGACCGTCCGCAACTGCCCCCTGCCCGGTCGCTCATCTCGCGATCGTCCGACAGTTCGAGGATCTCGTTCGCTTCGCCACGCACCTCCTCGTCACTGTCCGCAATCTGCCGGCACAGCCGTTTGATGCCGGTGATCACGTCGCTGTCCCCGCTTTCCCGACTCGGAATATCGTTCTGCCAGGTGCTCGGTGTCGACAGCTCGTTCACGAGGGATTTCAGCCCCTCGAACTCGCTGGCGCTGGCCCACACCTCGGCGAACCACCTCCCCGGGTAGCGGGTGGCGTCGTCGTCCTTCCTTTCGAGGTTGAGCTCGACGTTCCCGCGGAGCCCGCTGGCCGAGAGGCTCGAGGAGCCGATGATCGCACGGCCGAGGTCGGCGACGTCGTACTCGCGGTTGTCGAGGACGTCGGAGCAGTCGGTCCAGCCGGAATCAGTCGTTCGGATCGACCCCATAAACGCTCTCGACTGTCTCCTCGATCCGAGTTTCTATCGACTCGATCGATCCGGCGTCACCGGCGTTCCGCGCTGCGATCGCCTCATCGACGAGGCGCTCGACGGTTTTGCGCTCCGTCTCCGTCGGTATCGGCACCGGTATGAGGCGGAGGTCCGACGTCTCCATCCCCGAGGCGTTGATGAAGTTCTCGGTGATATGCACCGGGACGTCGGAGTTGAGGATTCCCAC
>Ga0207753_1000087_pt1 | contig 35836 bp, 34 predicted proteins | sample PonA233FremontCA_2_FD_187273 | JGI IMG/M metagenome (GOLD analysis project Ga0207753, IMG submission 187273) | Salt pond sediment microbial community from Fremont, CA, USA - Pond A23 Sediment 3 (SPAdes) | ecosystem: Environmental > Aquatic > Non-marine Saline and Alkaline > Saline | place: USA... | reverse complement strand
AACGTTGGGCGGGGAGTACGGCGACGAATACGGCGATGGCGACGGGTTCGATATCGATGCGGGTGGGACGTTGGCGTACGGGCATTACAACGTCAAGATGGGTGACGCGGGGGATCCCGTCGTGATACAGTACGAGTCCGAACACCCCATTCTGCCGCTAGATATGCCGGTCGCGTTCAACTGTGACCTGTTCCACGAAGAGTGGGGCGAAGGGCAGGTTCGAGGAACGACCAACACGCCGAGCGGCGGCATCCGCAACGTTCTCACGTTCCCACCGTCGCTGTAGGCGCTGCGTTCCTCCGATCGCGGTTTCTCGGCACCGACGCTCCGCCGATCCGTACGAGGCTGTCGGCGGTGACGAGGCGCCGACGCGACATCGGCGCCACGCTCTACCCGATTATGCGGTTCGTTTTGCTCTGTTGAATCCGCAGAACCCGCAGGGGTCAGCTGTAGTTCCGGCCGTAAGGACATCGATTCCGATGGGCTTCTCGGGGCGAATCGATGGAGAATCCATCCGCCGTCATCAGATTCGACAGAGCGGTTATACAGACGACTCGGGTGTGATTTAACAGATCAGTTCCCACGCCGATTACACGCTCTGTCTTCAGCAGGCTATTCCTCTCATCTCCCGGTCCCTTTGACACTGGAAATAAATAGCGGGTCGCCCTACTCCGCCCCGACCGCGTCGACCGCGGCCGACCGCCACCGATCGATCGCCTGGGAGATGATGTCGTCGGCCGCCTCGTCAGAGGCGGCGGAGTACTGATAGACGTGACCGCCCGCGTCGAGCAGGCGGCGGTCTCGCGTCACCAGCCCCGCATCGCGGAGCCGGTTCAGCGACCGGTTGACGTTGCTGCGATCCCGGTCGAGATGGCCCGCCAGCTCCCGGGTGGTGGACCCCGGGACCTCGACGACCGCGTCGTACGTCCGGACGTCGTGGCCGCCGAGCCCGAACACCGTCCGGAGCACCTCCTCGCGAGAGGGCTCTGCCACCGAGACGTCGACACCGTCGGTCCGGCCACCCCGCCTCTCGAACCGACCTGCCGGCGGGTGGTCGGGACCCGTGTCGTCGCTCGATTCGGTTCGACTACTCATCGGCGGCCCCCTGACTACCGGCCCGACCGGGCATACGAGGACGTGCCGGCTCTTGCGGTCGACCGACCGTCCCATCGGCGAGGTGCTCGCGACCCCAGCGGAGCATCGGGTCCAGGACGGCCTCCAGGTCGCGGCCGCGCTGAGTCAGGGAGTACCGGACTCGAACCGGCTTCTCGCTTACCACCTCGCGGTCGACGAGCCCCTCGTCCTCGAGCGAGGAGAGGCTGTCCGAGAGCATCTTGTTCGACACGTCGTCGATCTCCGTGCCAAGCTCGCTGAAAGTGTGCGGCTCCCCGTTCAACAGCTGCGTGAGGATGACCGGATGCCACTTGTGTCCGAGGACGTCCGCGACCTCGATGAGGAGCCGCTGGGTACGCTCGTGTGTGCCGTCGAGTCTGGATATCGGGATCGGTTCGGTGCTCATACCCATGTGGTCGCGTCCCAGCGATATGATCACCCACGCTACGTGTCTCGGGTGGGTGGTACCGAGACACGTAGGTTCGGGGTCCCGACAGACCGGAACCCCACCGAGTCCGTCACTCTGCGTCGTCGTCGACGAACGACGAGACGAGCGCGTGTTCCGCCGCGCGGAGGTGCTGGTGCAGCGTCGCCGAGGCGATATCCAGGCTCTCGGCGACCTCCTGGGCCGTGTGGTCCCGGGGCCAGTCGTAGTACCCCTTCTCGTAGGCCGTCTCCAGCACCGACCGCTGCCTGTCGGTGAGGCCGGCCGCGCCGTCAGTCGGGAACGCGACGTCGGTCCCCCGGCTCGGCGTCTGCCGCTTGGCGATCAACTGGACATCGTCCCAGTGTTCAGCGAGCGCGTCGAGCACACGCGTCACGTCCTCGTCGCCCGGAACTTCGGCGACCAGCCTCGTGTCGCCGTCCGCGGCGTACAGCGACACGAGGCTGAAACCGGCCTCGGCCAGCAGCCGCGGCGGCGCTCCGTCGACCGTGATCTCGACGACACATCCCTCGTCGCGACGTTCGGCGAGACCGCACTCTCGGATTTCGGGATACTCGTCGAGGAACGCGCGGACGGCGTCGAAGTCACCGTGGGTGACGCGCATTTCGTAGGCGTACGCGTCGTCGCCATCGGTGACGCCTCCGAGGTGGTCGCACCGGCAGTCGAACGCCGCGGAGAGATCCGCCAACGGACTCGAAAAGGAGAACTCCAGTTCGACGGCGTCGCTCTCGATGAGAGTGGTCCGGCGCCGGTCCGCGATGATAGCGAACCCGAGCGTCTCGCCGAGCAGTTCGAGACCGCTCTGCGTCGTCTCGGCGAACCCGCTCTCCTCGGTCCCTGCCACGGCGAGAACGCCGAATCGCTGTCGACCACAGGCGACGGGGACCGCCGCGGCGATGGACTCTGCACCGGCGTCCGCGTCCGTCTCACTCTCAGCATGGCTTCCGGACTCGAAGTGTCGCCGTTCGACGACCACGGTATCGGTGTCGTGAGCCTTCCGGACGAGTCGCTGCGCGAACGGAGACGTGAGGAACGACTCCTCGTCGGTCTCGGGGAACGAATCCGTCGTGACCGAACTCGACTCGACCGACACGGACGCGGGGTCATCGTCACCTTCCACGGTCGCGATCCACGCGGCCTCGTACAGCGATGACCCGGCGAGGTCGTCACAGACCGACTGCCTGACCGCTGCACCACTGGTCGCCCGCAGTACCGAGCGGATGACCTGGGTAACGAGCGTGTTGAACCGGTCGGCCGCTGCCAGCTCCTCACGGCGGCGCTCCAGTTCGATCCGTCGGGATCGGAGCCGATCTTCGCGCTCGGCACGGGTGAACGCCGAACGGACCACGCCGGCGAACAGCTCGATCAGCTGGACGTCGACCGACGAGAGCGGCTCCTCGCGGTCGAAGACGCTCAAGACGCCGAACTCCCCGAGCGGCACGTGGACCTCGGCCCGACACGGGTCGTCGGTGTACGCGTCGTCGGTCGCCGACTCGTTCCGGACGGTCTCCCCGCTCCGATATGCCACACCGGCGTTCGACGACTTGAGATCGTAGGCGACCGCCGACCGCACCAGCTCCGTCGCCGCATCGGTCGTGGCCGTCCGCACGAGTTCGTTCGCCTCGGCGTCGTACTGGCGGACACAACCGAGTTGGTAGCCGAGGGGGCCCGCGACCGTTCGGATCGCGATCCGGCTCACGTCGTCGCTATCGGTGGCGGTGAGGAGCTCACGGCTCGACTCCGCTAACCCTGTGAGACGCCGCTCACGACGACGCTCCTCGCTCACGTCGCGGGCGACGCAGACGAATTCCCCGTCTTCGAGCCCCGTCACCGACGCTCGAACGGGCACGTCCTCGCCGTCCTCTCGCGGGATCGTTAACTCCCCGCGCCACTCGCCCGACTCGGCGACCGTGGGTCGACAGTCGAGCTCGAAGCGGTCGGGAACCGCATACAGGTCGTCCCACGTCACCCCGGTAACCGCGTCCGGGTCAGCGTATCCGAACAGCGAGGCGTACGCCGCGTTGGCGTGGACGACTGCGCCCTCGGCGTCGAGCACGGCGATGCCGTCGTGGGCCGCCGCCATCGCCGCCGACCGGCGGCGTAACTCGCGCTCGCGCTTCGTGCGCGCCGACGCGTCCCGCAGAATGGCGAGGATCCGGTCACGACCGTCGAATCGGACCATCGTCGCGGTGACATCGACGGGGACGACCTCGCCGTTCCGCGTGTGACACGACAGCTCCGTGGTGAACCCGCTGCCGCCGTCACGAACCCGCTCGATGAACGCCTCGAACACGTCGTAGTCGTGCGGATGGATGTCGGACGGTCCCAGCGACAACAGGTGCTCCGGATCGTAGCCGAGCAGCTCGCAGGCCCGGTCGTTACAGCGGACGATCCGGTCTGCCTCCGCGTCGAGGACGAGGATCGCGTCCGGGGTGTCCTCGAACAGCCGCTCGAAGACAGCCGATTTGGTGTCGCGACCTGACGCGGAGTTCGGCTCGGCGCTAGGCTCGGGGGCGTCAGTCATGATGTCCGCTCTGAGTGCAACTGGTGGGGGTCGGTCATTCGGAGCTCTCTCGAGCATCGGTTCGGCCCGAGCGTTTAAGAAACCAGTCGCGGGACAGCTGTGGAGCCGGATCCCAACCATCCAGCCCTCACGACATCGTGAGCAGCTCGTACCCGTCGTCGACGAGGGCCGCGACGTCCGGCCCGTGTTCCTCGCCGGCCGTTCCGAGGAGCGGGATCCCCTCCGCATGACATCCCGTTTCCGCGTCGAACGCGGCCGCACAATACGCACAGGCGGCCACGGAGGTCTCTCCGCTCACCGCTCGATCGAGACCGTCGCGAAGCGGGTGGTCGGCCCGGGTCGCGAGTTCACCTGGCCATCGAGTCGCTCGACCGTCGAGGTACACCCGCACGTCGTGGCCGCCGTCTGCAAGCCGGAGCGCGTACTCCACTCCGTTGAGCGCGCTGCCCGTTCGGTCGGGACCGGCGCTGAGCAACACCGCGTACTTTCCCATACGGAATCGCGGGCGGAGCCGGTATAAACGCTATCGGGGGGCACGGTTATCTCGTTACGGGTCGGTTACCACCGCGGCCTCAGTCGTCGTCCGCGGACGCCGAGCCGCCTGCGTCGGCTCCGACAGCCGGTGTGTCAGCCCGATCGCCGGTCCGGAACGTCGCGAGCGACTCCCGGAGGCGGGTCGTCCGCGCCGCCAGCGCGGTCACCTTCTCGGAGACGCGGTCGGACGTGACCGCCTGCTCCTCCGCCGCGGCCGCGACCGACGAGGCGTTCGTCGAGGTCCGCTGGCTGATCTCGGCGACGTCGTCGACCGACCCCGTCACGTCGTTGACCGCGCGGGCCTGCTCGTCCATCGCGTCGGAGATCTCCTTGACCCCCTCGTCCGCCTCCGTGATCCGGTCGTCGATGTCGGTGAGCGCCGCTTCGGCCGCCTCGACGGTGTCGACCCCCTCGTCGATCCGGTCGCGGATCGCCGCTATCTCCGTCACGCTCTCGTCGGTCCGCTCTTCGAGCTCCGCGATGAGCGTTTCGACCTCCGCGGCGGCGTCGCTCGTCTCCTCGGCGAGGCTCTTGACCTCGTCGGCGACGACGCCGAATCCCGAGCCAGCCGCACCGGCCCGCGCCGCCTCGATGGAGGCGTTTACCGCCAGCAGGTTCGTCTGATCGGCGATATCCGTGATCGTGTCGACGATAACGCCGATACGTTCCATTCCCTTCTCAAGCTGGCCGACCGCCTCCGTCGCCGATCGAGAGCGCTCCTCGACGGCGTGCAGCTCCTCGACGGCGCGCCGCGTCGCCGAGCGCCCGTCGTCGCTGAGTTCGGTCGCCCGCTCCGACGTCGCCGCGACCTGTTCGGCCGAGACGGCGACCTCCTCGGTCGTCGAGGACATCGTCTCCATCTCGCCGGCGATCTCGACGAGCCGGTCGTTCTGCCGCTCCGCGCCGGCCGATATCTCGTCGATCGACCCGCTCGTCTCCTGAGCTGCCCCGGCGACCTCCTCAGCGCTCGTCGTCATCGCATCGCTCGCGTCCGCCACCTCGTCGGCGAAGCGACGCGCGTCGGCGACCGTCGCCTCGAGCTCGGATAGCGCCTCGTTGAACGCCGCGGCGATCTCGTGAAGCGCGTCGGGGTCGTCCTCCTCGACCGCGAGCCGTGCGGTGAGGTCGCCCGCGGCCGCGTCTCCCATCGTTCCCGCGAACGCCTCGGCGCGCGTCTCGAGGGCGTCCGCGAACGCCTCCGTCTCGCGTTTGGCGGCGCGGGCGCGCTCTCGCTCCGCCTCCACCTCCTCGATCCGAGACCGCAGCGCGATCCGCATCGCGTCGAACGATTCGTAAAGACGGCCGATCTCGTCGTCCGTCTTCGGTTCGAGATCCGCGTCGAGATCGCCGTTTTCCAGCGCCTCGGCCCGGCGACCCAGTTCGTCGAGCTCGCGGACCGTCGGGCGTGCGAGCCCCATCCCCACGGCCCCGAGTCCGACGACGGCGACGGCGATGATCAGGAGGATGTTCCGCGTCACGGCCGCGTGGGCGGCCGGGTCGACCACCCCCGCCGTCTGCCGGATCGTGAACAGTCCAGTCACCGCGATCGCCGCGATGACGAAGGCGATCGAGAGACCGAACTTGACGAGCCGATTCTGTTCCACTACAGCGGGGACGAGTCGGTTTCGAACCGCTCCGAAGCGGCTTCGATCTGCGGTCACGCGCTCCACCTCCACTGACTGTCGAGCGGGACGCAGACCGCGATCTGGCGCGAATCCATGTGCGTGGCTGTGACGGTCTTCAGTTTAATTCGTGGGTACCGATTATCACAGACGGGTCTCACGGGTCACGCCGACGTAACGTCGTTTCTCGCGGGTTATCCAACTGGTCTCCGTAACCCTTGGCTCCGCCTGTCCGAGCCGAACGGCTCGGTAACGGGGGACTCAGTCCGGAGAGTTTCCCGTTCGTTCGTTGATCTCGTTCGCCTGACTGATCGCGTCGATCACGTCTCGGGCGATATCGTCGAGATCGTCCGCGTACGCCTGCGTCGTTTCGGTTACATCGTCAACGTTCTCGGACGTCCGAACCGCGCTGTCCGCGATCCCGTCGAGGTCGTCGACCGCGTCCGTGATCGACGCCGCCGCGGTGTCCGTACGCGTGTCGACCGTTTCGATCTGGGCTATCGTCTCGTCAGCGGTCGATCGGACCTCACCGACGGTCGCTTCGATCTCCGTCGCCCGTTCCTGTGCCTGTTCGGCGAGGTCCTTGACCTCGTCGGCGACGACGGCGAAGCCGGAACCCGCTTCACCGACGCGTGCGGCTTCGATCGAGGCATTCAACGCGAGCATGTTCGTCTGGTCGGCGATCTCGTTCAACATCGCGACGATGTCGTCGATCTCGGTGACCGTCTCACGGAGGCTTTCTAATTTCTGTTCGGCCGCGGCCGCCGCGGCCTTCGCTTCGTCGACATCGGCGTTCGCCTCGCGAGCCGACCCGCGCGCCGTCTCGGCAAGCGAGGCGGTGTCGGAACTCGACGCGTTCGCCTCCGCGGCGCCGCGAGACAGCGACTCGATCGCGTCGCTCGACTCGCTCAACTCCGTTCCGATCTCCGAGAGGAGCTTCGCGTGCTCGGCCGTGAGCGTCGAGAGCGGCGTGTTCCCGTTCGGATCCGCCGTCCCGTCCGACCCCGCGTTGCCGTTCGGACCGCGTGCTTGTCGACTCATGAGTGAACTCCCGCCGAGGCGGTTGGCGTACACTTCCGCGGGGGCTATTTAATCGTGGTCCGCGCATTATCAGATACGATGCCAGACCACGACCACGACCACGACGACGGCGATATCCACGCCTGTGACTGCGGCGCGACGTTCGACACGCTCGACGCGCTGAAAGACCACGCCAAGGGGAATCACCCCGACGCGTACGAAGAGAACTTCGGGGACGGGGAGTGAGTCCGAACCGACGAATCGAACAATGAGCGGGAACGCAACCTGTCCGACCTGCGGCAACGAGACGGAGAGCCGGCTGGCGATCATCGAGCCGTCCGAACTGAAAGCGGAGCGGGAGTACTGTCTCACCTGCGAGAAGTACGTCGACGAGGACGCGCGGAAGCCGGAGTGAGAGATAACGGTCGTGTGGCGGAACCGAACCCGCGCGAGAGGTTCTTATTGATCAATTCTGTTGAGGCGTATGTATGGCAGACTTTGACGTGATCGTCGTCGGCGGCGGGACGGGGAACAACGTCGCCGCCGCGGTGGCGGACGCCGGGTTGGAGACGGCGCTCGTCGAGCCCGGGCCGCTCGGCGGGACCTGTCTCAACCGCGGCTGTAACCCCTCGAAGATGCTCATCCAAGCGGCGAACGCCGCCGACCGCGTCCGAGAGGCGGAACGCTTCCACGTCGACGCGACCGTGAACGGGACGGACCACGCGGCCGTCGTCGACGAGATGGACGACCTGCTCGGCGGCATCGCCGAGGACATGGAGGCGCGTTACCGTGAGAAAGACCACCTCACGCTGTTCAAACAGCGGACCCGCTTCGTCGACGAACGGACCGTCGAGCTCGACGGCGAGGCCGTCATGGGCGAGAAGGTCGTGATCGCGACCGGGAGCCGCCCGATCGTGCCGCCCATCGAGGGGCTCAGCGAGATCGACTACCTCACGAGTCAAGAGGCGCTCTACCTTCGGGAACCGCCGGAGAGCCTCGTGATCATGGGCGGCGGCTACATCGCCGTCGAGCTGGGGTACGCGTTCGGTGCGCTGGGGACGGACGTGACGATCGTCGAGATGCTGGACACGCTGCTCCCGCGCGAGGACGGCGACGTGGCCGCGGCGTTCACCGAAATCGCCGCCGATCGGCACGACGTCTACACCGGCCACCGCGTGACGGCCGTCGAGGAGATCGACGGCGGGTACGCGGTTCACGCAGAGACGGAGGCCGGCGAGGGGGTAACCGTCGACGGCGACGAGGTTCTCGTGGCGCTGGGGCGACGGCCGAACAGCGACGATATCGGTCTCGACGCGGCGGGCGTCGCGGTCGACGACGACGGGTTCGTGGAGACCGACGATCGCCTCCGCACAACCGCAGAGAACGTCTGGGCGCAAGGCGACGTGGCCGGCAACGCCCTATTTAAACACTCCGGCGACTACGAGACCGATCACACGATCGCGAACGTCGTCCGCGGTGAGGGGCGGTCGGTCGACCTCTCTGCGATGCCGCATACGATCTTCACGGAGCCGCAGGTCGCCGGCGTCGGGGCCACAGAGGAGACGCTCGCGGAAGAAGGAACCGACTACGCCGTTGGCCAGGCGAGGTACGCTGACTCCGCGATGGGGCGCGCGAAGAAGATCGACGACGGGTTCGTGAAGGTGCTCGCCGCCCCAGACGGGGAGATCCTCGGCGCACACGCCCTGGGTTACGAGGCCTCGACGCTGCTCCACGAAGCCGTCCTCGCGATGCGCGCAGGGCTCACCGTCGACGACGTCGCCGGCGCGATCCACGCCCACCCGACGCTGAGCAAGGTCGTCGCGGCGGCGTTCCGGGACGTCGCGGAGTGAACGGAGCGCGAAGATCGCGTTGAACAGTCGAAACAGCGCTCGCGCGTCGAGGGGATATTCCATGTGTGAGGAACCGACGGACGGACGGAAAGACGCCGCCGGGTCGCGGACCGACGATCGCCGGTCGTCGGTCGAGGAGCGGTACCGGAAGATCTTCGAGCACAACAACGACGCCGTCGTGGTCGTCGACTTCGAGACCGAATCGTTCGTCGACGTCAACCCCCCGCGCGCGAACTACTGGGATACTCCCGCGAGGAACTCCTTTCGATGGATCCCGAAGCCATCCATCCGGACGATATCGACCGGGTTGGCGGCGTTCGCGGAGAACTGCGGTGGCCTCGGCCTCGCCGTCGACGACCCCGCCGGCCTCGACGACGCGCTCCAGAAGGCGATCACCCACGACGGTCTCGCGCTCGTCGAGACCATTACCGATGCCGATCCGGTGTAAACGCCCGTCTCGATACGTATGTGTGGTTTCTGAGACGAAATTAATTGATAAATAAATCTATCGCCCCCGTGTCCGACCGGTGACCGAACGCAATACGTATTAATTTTTAGTGAGAAATTATCGGACATGGGAGCCGACACTGCTCAGGAGAGGCCCATCCCGAACCGCGACACCGCTGTCCCCGAGTCCTACGCGCTCCGCGTAGACGATCGAGGCGTCGACGTCTGGCAATATCGCGTCGATTTCGAGGAACCGGGCGGCGCTTGGCAGTTCGTCGAGACGCACGACGGCGAGGACGACCTCCGGGTGTCGCTCGAACTCGCAACGCTGACGCCCCCGTCCGAGAGCGGGTACTGGATATACAGCAGGACCTACGACTGCGAAACCGATTGCAAATAGAGCGCGGGCACGTCGATCACGGCTCCAGTTCGAGCGTATAAATCCGTTTTCGGGCGTCAGCGAAGGAGATTCGCGACGAGACCAGCCCGGCCTCTTCGAGCTGATCGAGTGCGTACCGGACGGTTCGCGGAGGGAGAAGTGTCGACTCAGCGAGAGCCGACTGGGTGCTCTCACCCTCGTACTCGAGAACTTTCGCGACCAGCTTGGCGCTGGGCGAGAGGTCGAGGAGTTCTGCGGGCGCCGACCGCGCCGAAATGGTGGTTTCGTCCGGCATTACAGTTGGAGATTGCCAGACGATCGTCTTAACTGTCGAGCGATCGTGTACTGGATTCACACAAGCCAGCGCCGCGGCCGGGGCGGACCATCACGTTGAGGACTCCAACAGGAATGTTCCCCTCTCGAATCGAGACGAGAGCAGCGGTGACCGGTCTTCGATTGACAGAGTTGGGCCCAGCAACCTTCTTGCAATTGCGTTTCGGATCCGCGACGGAGTTTTGTTTCTCAACCACCTGTGCTCGACTCAGATTCGATGCTTGAACTCTATCGTCTCCCCGGCTGTCCCTACTGTGCGAAAGTTGAACGAAAGCTGGAGGATCTCGATCTTGAGTATACGTCTCATACTGTCCTGCCCTTCCGGTTCCTCCGGTTCGAAGTGAAGTCGGTGAGCGGCCAGTCCGGAGTCCCGGTTCTTGTCGACCCGGAACATGGAATCGAGGGAATGGCAGAGAGCGACGATATCGTCACCTACCTGGAAGACACGTACGCCTGACGCGGTTCCTTACGAGCATCAAAAAATCGATTCTCCGCACACGGTTGTCCCGCTCAAGCCGAAAGGACCGCAGCGACGTTTCCATGGTTTGTTATCGGATCGATAGGGCGGTTCAAGCGCCGGTCTCCGACGTCGGTTACACGAGTCACTGGTTCGAGACCAAGATCGGAATTCAAATACCCGAATAGTTGTAACAACGGATGTCCAAATGACAGAGGAGAGCAGTTCTAACGTTCCCAGTCAGCCGGTCGTTGTCCAAGAAGATACCCATCAGAACGAGATTCCAGACAATATCGACTCAGAGCTGTATTCGGCAGATAGCCCCGCCAACTCGTTCCACGAGTTCACGATCGAGCGCGGAGACGACCTCGTCGAAGCGCTTCGTAGCAACGGCTACACGGTGGAGTTCAGAGACCGGTGACGTCCGATTTAGGCTCTGTTGGAACGCGTAGAAACGGATAGGTGAGGCGTGCTGAAGAGAGAGCGTCTTCGGCGTGTGTTATCGAGATAGCACGGCGTATGTAATCGTGAGAGCAGTTTCTACCGAGTGCTCGCGCACGTGACGACCGTAACGCGCGGCACTCGGTCGGACGACCACTCCGCGCCCGGGTCAGTTCAGATTCAGCCGCACGTCACCCATCTGTTTCCCGCGGGCAACGAGCGTGGTGCCGTACTCGGTGCGTGTGTGATCCCACGTCGCGAGCGCGTCGTCGACCGATCCGCGATTCGCAAGGGCGTCGGCGAGCGCGGTCGCATCGCCCGCCGCCTTCGCCGTCCCGGCTGCCGTGTGCGGGCGGGCGACGAACGCGCCGTCACCGAGCAGACACGCCCGACCCGCGACCATCGCCGGGACCGTCAGGTCGTAGATCGCCTGGACGAAGAGATCGGGTGTCTCGCCGACGAGCGTCTCGAACACGGGCGGGAGCGTCGCTGCGCGGTCACACTGTCGCTGGCGAACCGGATCGCGCAACCGCCCCGGTGAGACGGAGAACCGTCGTTCGGTATCGCTCGTGTCCGTGAATATCGCACGCCGGTCCCGGTCGTCGAGCGTGTCGTACCACACCCAGTTGAGCCGACGCGAACCCGGCTCCGTCTCGCCGTCCGGGCCCGGGATGAAGTACGCGAGGATGAGCTGATCGGCTCCTTGGTAGAAGATGAACGTCCCGTCGAACGCCTCGACACACGCGGCCGGGAGGGCCGCTTCGTCGACGACGCCGCGCCACGCGACGTAGGAGGCGAACGCCGGTTCCACGTCGGGATACAGTTGTGCGCGCGTCGTCGACTGGCCACCCTCTGCGGCGACGACTAGGTCCGCCGTCCGTTCCGTCTCGGCATCGATCGTGGCGGTGGCCGTCTCGGGCGACACGGCGGTGACCGTTGTCCCGGTCCGGTACTGCTCGTCGGGGAACGCGTCCCGGAGTTGTCGGTAGAGCGCATCCCACGACGTGAACACCATCGTCTCGGACACGGCGCGCTCGACGTCCCCGCTCTCCGTGAGGAACCGACGCTCGTGAGACCGCGTCGTGATCGCCGCCGGGTCGACGATGTCGTGATCGCTGAGAAACTGGCGGATGTTCTGTTGGGCGACGATACCACCGCCGCGGCTTTCGAGCGCCCCTGCCGACCGCTCGTAGATCGTCGGGTCGTGGCCCGACCGCGCGAGCGCGATCCCGGTAAAGAGCCCGCCCATCGACCCGCCGGAGATGCGTACGTCGAGACCGGTAGCGGACGGGTTTGACTGGCCTTCGGACACACTGGCTCGTTAGTCCGTGACAGGTGAAAGCCTACGGATTCATCGACACAGTGGTTTCCGGCGGCGGTTGCCGTCTCACAGAGACACAAGGAGGAAGCCCACGGCTTTAGCCGTGGGAGGAATCCGACGATAAATAACTAATCCACCGACGACAGTATGCCGACTCCCAAATCTATATAATAGGACTGTTTGTGTTGAAGTTGCGATGGAGGTCAAACGAACCGTCCCAGTCAAACTCAACGTACCCGACGACCGGCGGGGCGACCTCCATCAGACCATCGACCAGTTCAACCACGCCTGCAATTATACCGTCGAACACGGACGAAACGGTGACGGGTATCTCATCCTCAACAAGTCGAAGATACACGATAAGGTATACTACGACCTGCGAGACGAGACAGACCTACCCGCAAACCTCTGCGTCCGTGCGTACTCCAAAGCAGTGGAGTCGATGAAGTCCACCGTCGCAGACTGGAAAAAGGGTAACAGCCGACCACTTCCGCGCTTCAACGAGCTATCAGCCGTCTATGACAAGCGGACGCTGACCATCAAGGACAGGTCTGCCACCCTCTCCACCATCAACGGCAGAGTCACCGTGGACTACGTTCTCGGAGACTATCAAAAGTCCTACCTCGATGACGACGACTACGAGAAGCGGATGGGAACGCTCCACTACCGCGAAGACGAGGAGGCGTTCTATCTCCACATCGTCGTCAAAAAAGAGGTCGAAGAACGAGATGGTGACAAGGTTCTAGGCGTGGATTTGAACCTCAAGAACGTCGCCGTGACCAGCACGGGGTCGTTCTACGACGGTGGCGAACTGCTGTGGGGGCAGAATCACTACTTTCGCGTGCGTCGTAGCCTTCAGCACAAAGGCACTCGTTCCGCCAAGCAGGTACTCCGGCGACTGTCGGGGCGAGAAAACCGCTTCGTGCTGAACCGCCTGCACACTATTTCTCGACGCATCGTGGAAGAAGCAGACGCACACAATTGTTCGTATATTGCCGTCGAACGCCTCACCCACATCCGCGAGCGGATGGACAACCCGAACGACCAAGTGAAGCGCCAGATGCACAACTGGGCGTTCCGCGAACTCCAAGAGATGCTCGCGTACAAAGCCTCCGAGTACGGGATTCGCGTCGAGGACATACCGCCTGCGTTTACGAGTCAGACCTGTTCGCGGTGTGGCCATCAGTCCAGCACGAGCCGCGATAGCAAGACTGGATGGTTCGAGTGCAACGAGTGTGGGTACTCGGTTGACGGCGACTACAACGCCTCAAAGAACATCGGTTTAAAGTTGCTAACTTTACCAGAGGGCAAACGCCCCTCTGGGTTGGGCGACGGTCATCTCGCCCTCAAGTCTGGGATGTTGAACGGGAACGGCGATTACACCGCCTACTCCGATTCGGAGGCAGACCGGGAGTCCACGGACAAGCCCACGACTTCAGTCGTGGGTCGATGACTCTGGGGCAGTAGTAATGACGGTGCGATATCGTATCACTCATGCGATACAAGCGTAACCGTCTCGGAACCGTCGCCCGCAACGATCAGCGTGTCCTGTCACTCATGTGGATCGCCCGCTCTCGTACGACGCCGTGAACACTGGCCAGTCCTGCCTCACGTGAGGCCGCGCGTGCTGGGGTCTTCCGCGACCACCTCATCAAGCCCGTCGTCGTCGATCGCACTGATGATTGAGGTGTCCGGGAACGCCGGGGCACGCGTACTCGTCCGCGTACGCCGAGGGGCCTGAACTCTCGTGATTCTGTTCGGTTGGTCGTGTCGCAGCCGACGTTGTAGTGCCAGAGTGAGGCAGTCACGGATTCGAACGGTGCGATATACCCCATATTCACAGGTGTCTCAGAGTCGCCCGTCGTCCACGGCAGTGACGAGCGACGACCCCGCGGCGCGCCAGTCAGCTTCCGCGTCGGCGAAGACGCGCTTGGCGCGTTCGTTGGCGTCGTCGACCACGTCTTTGACGTCGATTCCGACGATGTCGCCGTCGGAGACGCGGTGGACGCCGTCGACGAACACGTCGCGAACCTCGTTGCCGGTGGCGCCGTATACGAGGTTGGGAATTGCCGTGTGGAACGGGGTCCGAACGGTGGGGGCGACGCTCGCACGCTCCAAGTCACAAATGACGACGTCGGCGCGCTTGCCTTGTGAGAGCGATCCGACGCTGTCGGCGATTCCGAGGGCGCGTGCGCCCCCGATCGTCGCTAGTTCGATCGCGCCGGCCGCGTCGAGCGCCGTCGGGTCGCCGCGGTCCGCTTTCGCCAACATCGCCGCCGTGCGGGCCTCGCGGAGCGCGTTGTGGCCGCCGGGACCCGGTGCCTGATCGGTGCCGAGACCGACGGTCCCGCCGTGTTCGTGGTACTCGACGATCGGCGGGACGACGCCGTCTATCGCCGTGATCGACGAGGGGCACCCGACCATCCGGACGCCGGCATCGGCGAGCCGTTCGCGCTCGCGGGGTGTCGCCCCGTGGAGGTGGGCGGCGAGGAGGTGGTCTCCGAGGAGTCCTTCTCTGTCAAGCACGCCAACCGTCGTCGAGCCGTCGCCGTACCGAGCGGCGATCTGGCGGCGCTCGCGCTCGCCCTGTGCGACGTGCATGTGGACGGTTCGGTCGTGGGTTCGCGCCCGTTCGGCGATCGATTCGAGGAGGTCGAGCGGGACCATGTCCAACGCCTGCGGGCCGTACGCTGGCTTGACTAACGGGTCGTCGTCGAAGCGTTCGAACAGGGTCTCGGCGCGGGTTATCGATTCCTCGGCCGTGTCACGGTCGAACGGGTACGTCTCGTCCGGCGCGATATCGGAGCGGTCGTCCGGGACCGCATGTATCGTCTCGGTGGCGACCACTCGGAGTCCGAGCGGTCTGTAGGCCTGTTCGACCAATTCGGCGACCTCCTCCGCGTATTCTCCCAGTGTCGTCGTTCCGGACAGCAGCGCTTCGATCGCTGTGAGCTTCGCGCCGACGACGCCGTCCTCGGCGGTCGTGTGGCCGCTAATCGGACCGAGCGCGCGGGTCATCCACTCGATCTCGGGGACGTCTTGGGCCGCGCCGCGGAGCAGACTGTGTCGGCCGTGGACGTGCGCGTTCACGAGCCCCGGAAGCGTGAGACAGCCGCCGCCGTTGACGATGCGGTCGGCGTCGGTCGTCTCCACGTCCGCCGTGGGGCCGACGTAGGTTATCTCGCCGTCGGTCCAGCCGACCGCACCGTCGTCGATGATCCCGAGGTCACCGGTCGCACCGGGGATCCGAGAGTCCATCGTGACTAGCAGCGTGTCCGTGACGAGGGCGTCCATGCTGGGGCCTCTCACACCCGTCAGAAAGAACCTATCGGTGGTTCCAGACGAACGCGGCGCCCATCGGCCACGGACGTGCGTGAGAGATCGGCGTCCGGTTCACGGAGCGGATTCGACGTATTCGCGGGCGCCTTCTCGAATCACTTTTTCGGGGCCGACCACGCAGTCTCGTCGGATGGCCGGGAAGCGGTCATCGAGGGCGTTCGTGATGTACCCGTCCAGCTGTGCGACTGCTTCGATCGCCTCGCCTTCGAGCCGTTCCGAGAGGATGCTCGCCACCGCTTGACTGACCGCACAGCTCTGGCTTTCGAACCCGAGGGCTTCTATCGTGCCGTCGGCGTCGATAGCGAGGTGGAATTCGCCCTCGTCACCGCACGTGGTCTCCTCTGACGATTTCGTGAACGTCGGGTCGGAGACGCCGCCGTCGCGTCGCGGGTTCTGATAGTGATCGTAGATCGCGTCGTGGTAGCGGTCCGACTGCAGGTAGCCCGGCAGGCGCTCGCGCGCCTCGTCGACGACCGAGAGGAGCCTGTCTATCTCCGCTTTCGTGTTGTAAACGTAGAACGAGGCGCGTGCGGAGCCGGGGATGTCGAGCACGTCGTGTAGCGGTTGGGTGCAGTGGTCGCCCGCCCGGATGGCGATTCCCTCGTCGTTCAACAGCGACGAGAGGTCGTGCCCGTGGACGCCGTCGACGTTGAACGACACGAGCCCGGTTCGCTCTTCGCCGACGCCGGGCCCGTACGTCTGGACGAACTCTCGGTCGGCGAACTGTTCCAGTGCGTACTGGGCGAGCTCGTTCTCGTGGTCCCGAACGGCGTCCATCCCGATGGCTTCGAGATACTCGATGGCCGCTGCGAGCGCGATTCCCTCGGCGATGGGCGGGGTCCCGGCCTCGAACTTCCACGGCAGTTCGTTCCACGACGCGTTCGCGAGCGTGACGTGCCGGATCATTTCGCCGCCGAACAGGAACGGTTCAAGGTCTTCGAGGAGATGCCGCTTGCCGTAGAGCCCGCCGATGCCGGTCGGGCCCGCGAGCTTATGCCCGGAGAACGCGAAGAAGTCGGCGTCCAACTCTTTGACGTCGATGGGGCGGTTCGGGGCGGACTGCGCGCCGTCGACGAGGATGTACGCGTCGCTGTCGTGTGCGAGCTCCGCGAGTCGCTCGACGGGATTGATTGTGCCCAGCACGTTGGAGACGTGAGCGACCGAGACGATCGCGGTGTCTGTCGTGATGAGTTCGGCCGCGCGGTCCATGTCGAGATGCCCGGTCTCGGTGACCGGCACGTATCGAACGCTGGCCCCTGTCTGCTTGGCGATCTGCTGCCACGTCACCAGCGAGGCGTGGTGTTCCATCTCGGTGAGCACGATCTCGTCGCCCGCACCCAACTCGTTTCGCAGGCCGTTGGCGACGAGGTTGATGCTCTCGGTCGTGTTCTTCGTGAACACGACTTCCGCTCGTCCGTCGGCGCCGAGGAAGTCGGCCACCCGGTCGTGCGCCTGTTCGTAGGCGACTGACGCCTCGTGGCTCAGCGCGTGGATCCCGCGGTGGACGTTGGCGTTGTACGCCGTGTAGAACTCCTCGAAGACCTCGTACACTTGCCTCGGGGTCTGGGTCGTCGCCGCGTTGTCCAGGTAGACTAACTGGTCGTCCCCGAGGCGGCGCCGCAATATCGGGAAGTCTTCTCGGATTTCTAACGCGTCCGGACTCATACGAGCCGCAATTCACGGCGTTTGTATAAAATGATGGATCCGCACGATCGGCAGTCTCCTCGTAATGACCCGACCGATTGACGCTGTCGCAGGCGGCGAGAGAGCGTCTCGGCGCGCTCCTCGGATCCATCACCTCGATGCTTTGGAACGGAACAGAGAATGGCCCCCGTGCCTTCTGGCGCTTGCTCGGGGCGTGCGGCGGTATGTTCATCGGCGTATTTATTCTACCGAGCGTATTGTTCGGAGGTGCTGAGTTACCCGTGTCAGTCGCCGGTGTCGCAGTAAGCCTCACTTCCGCGCTCGTCATCCTCACGATGGCCGTCGTCTCTGCGAGGGATATCGACAGGCGACCGCTCGTTGCATATGGACTCGATTTCAGCCCGTTGTGGCTGAAAGAGTTTACCGTCGGTAGTCTCGTTGCACTTGTCGGGATAGCGGTGGCACTGCTAGTGAACCTGCTCGCTGGATGGGCGACGGTCTCGGAATTGGTCTCTAGAGGAGCTGGGGCGAATACGCTGCCGTTCGCTCTTTCGTTCGGCGTATACACCGCTCAGTGGCTATTAACAGCGTTCTGGGAGGAACTGATGTTTCGCGGCCTCGTGCTGACCAATGCCGTTGAGCCGCTGCGAAGCAGTAGGATATCTGACCGCGGCGCAGTGGTAGCCGGAGTTGTGGTTTCCTCGGTGATATTCACTGTTCTCTACTTCCCCGGCTTGATTGGAGCGTTCGGATTCCGAATGATTCTGGGGGTACTCCTCGGTGCAGCATACGTGTGGGCCAACTCGCTGGCGCTTCCAATAGGGCTCCATATTATGACTAATTTCGCAATGAACACCATCTACGGCCTAACGAACGTTTTTAAGCCGGGCGCACAAGCAGCGATGCTAATCCGGCTGACATACACCGGTCCATCGGAGTTTGTCCAGCTGTACGGCATAGTGAACGCCGGAGTCGTGCTGTGCGTAGTCGCTTTCACGTGCGGATACGTTCTGCTCCGGAACAGCGATTTCAGCTCGGAGTTCTCGTCGACCTACATTCAAAAACCGAGTTCAGAATAGCCGCTAAAGAGCGCATATTTTGCCATACTCTCTATGTTATCCTTGATCACGACTCAAGGATGTCGACCCGGTCGGTGTCGCTGTTCAGCCGTCTCTCTGCCGTGTTTGGCACCGCCGGCGGATCAACCATCAGTATGACATTTTCTCCGTCGTCCGTTTCTGCCGTCACGCGCACGTGCCCGCCGGGATAGTGCTGATCGACAATTTGTGCGTCGACTGGGCCTTCTCCGACGGTGAACGCCCCCGGGATTGCGTTTCGGCTCCGGCGACTGTCCGAAGGGTCGTCGTCTTGCATCACCGCATAAGCCAACGTCCCCAGTAAGTGAGCCGAAACGTGACTCTCTGCACTGCTACTACACGGACACTCTTTGCCCGCGCCGTTCTCCTAGCGCTCGTTGACGCCGGCCCCGAAAACTTCCGGTTGAGCCCGACGCCGATCGCGCTGCCGGCGAATTCGCCCGAGTTCGCCCCCCGGCGTCTGGCTCAAGGGCCGAGGGCTGGAGCGCGCGGGAACGGTTAGGGAGCCGCCGCGCCTGTGTCTCGTCTTATCCGCGACCGCCGACCCGCTAACGCCGGCGTTCGAGGCCGGCGCGGCGGACCCGACGCCTCTGTCGCCTGACGAGACCGGCGAGACGATCGCCCACTCGATTGGAAACTCGGGCCCATCGGGCGGTACTCGGGCGCTCGCCTCGGTCTTCGAGGCCGGCGGCGCCGTCGTCTCCGTCACCGACGACGAGAGACGGGCCGCTCAGCGTCGGTTCGCCGTTGACGGCGGTTCTGCGTCGAGCCGGCATCCGCGACGACGATGGCGGGCGTGTCGCGCCTCGCGGACCACGGCGAGATCACCGCCGACGAGTCCGTTGCCCTCGTACCGACCAGGGCCGGGTTCAGACAGGCGTGGACCAGCGAGGCGACAGGCGCGACCGAGACGGTCCGCAGGGACGACTTTCGGGACCGGCTCGAATAGCTACTCGCCCCATAGGCCCGCGGTTCGGATCGAGTGAAAAATTTCAAACAAAGTTAAATTCTTCGGATCTATCTGATTTTATATTATTATACGAGTCCTTCGCCACGGCAATATCGAGGGCGCCGAGACCGATTGGAACAAACACGGTTCGATCCGAGGGGTTGACCGGCGTCTCGCGCTCATCGTTCAGCACTTCGCCGATTGTCGCGTCCAAGTCCGCTGCTGTGAGCTCTTCACGCGCCGATATATCGGCTAACGCTCCGCGCTGGAGGCACTGCTCGACGTGATCGACCACGAGCCGGTCCGCGTCCATGATCACGTCGTCCGGTAGCTCCCGATACGATCCGAGCGCGACGATGAGACCCGCTTCAGACGGCCATTCGGGGTCTAAAACCGGTGACTGGGAATCAGTGACCGTGAGGACGACGTCGCTCCGAGCGGCCGCCGCCGGGTCCGCGCACACCGTTAGCTCCGCGTCGATCCGATCTGTCATCTTGGCCGCAAACTCGCCGGCCGCTTGGGAATTTATATCATAAATATAGAAATCACAGATATCAAATAGTTCGTCGGCGACCGAGAGCTGGAACGCCGCTTGGAACCCCGCGCCGAAGACGCCGACGGACTCGGGTTCCTCTGGGAGCAGATGTTTCATCCCCACAGCGGACTGCAGGGCGGTCCGAACGCCGGTCAGGTACATCCCCTCCATCACCACGTCGAACCGGCCGTCATCAAGGTCAAAGAGCAGAATAAGCGAGCTGATCGGGTCGTCGACGTCGGCGTCCCACGTCGCGACGGCCCACTTCGTGCCGACGGCGTCGAGCCAGTCGACATACGCTGGCATGTTGATCGCGAACGCGTTGTAGTCGGGCCAGCCGCCGTCGTCCCCCAAGTGCATGGAGAGCTTCGCGGGGTTCACCACCCGGTTCCGGTCCGCCTCGACGTACGTTCGCTCCACGACGCGCAGCGCGTCCGCGACGTCGAGCGCGTCCTCGACGTCGGACTGAGAGAGCAGGCTGGTTCCGGCCATCGGTGCGCCGTCAGTACCGGAGACGCGCTCATAACCTTTTGGATCGTGATCAAACACCACGGTCGCCCCCGAACCGGTCGGCGGCGAACAGGTCGACCTCTCGCTCGGTCCTCCCCTCCAGCGCCAGGTCGGCGAGGGTCTCGCCGATCGCGCTCGCGAACTTGAAACCGTGGCCCGAGAAGCCGGCACCGACGGTGACGTGCGACCGGTCCGGCGCGGCGTCAACCACGAAGTGGCCGTCGGGCGTGTTCGTGAACAAGCACGTCGAGAGCCGCATCGTCGGCCCCGCGCCCGTCGGGAAGTGCCGTTCGGCGTACGCTCGGAGCATCTCCTCGTCCTCGCGGCGGGGCTCCCGCGGCATCGCGTCCGGGTCGACCTCCTCGTCGAAGTGGTTGAACCGGGCGAACTTGAATCCGGGAACGTCGAATTGAGGGAACCCGTAGAACCGCTCCGTCTCGGTTTCGTGGATGAACACCGGGAAGACGTCGGGGTCGTACTGCGGGGGGTCGGTCGGCTGCAGCCACGCGAGCACTTGTCGGACCGGAACGAGCCGCTCGGCGAGCGATGGCAGAAACTCCCGGGCCCACGCGCCCGCAGTCACGATGGCCTCGTCCGCCCGATAGGTTCCTCGGTCCGTTGTCACTCGCACCCCGTCCGCTTCCTCTGTGACGTCGGTTACCGTCTCGCGGGCGCGGATCTGGGCGCCGTGCGCCTGCGCCGCCTCAACGTGCGCGATGATACACTGTTCGGGGACGAGGAACCCGCTTTCGGGCTGGTACACGGCGCGGTGGTCGTCGGGGATGTCGTACCCCGGGAACCGCTCGTTGACCTCGGCCCCGGACAGCACCTCGTGGTCGATGTCGTGCGCGCGGCAGGACGCCTTGGAGTTGGGGACGACCTCGCCGTCCGGCGGCCCGGCGTCGACCCCGCCGGTGACGTACAGCAGGTCGCGCCCGGTCTCCGCCTCAAGCTCTCGCCACAGTTCGTACGATCGCCGGGCGAGCGGCACGTACTCCGGGTCCTCGTACTGGCCCTCGCGGATAATCCGCGTGACGCCGTGCGACGACCCCTGTTTGTGCGGGATGTCGAACCGCTCGATCCCGAGGGTATCGACGCCCCGCGACGCGAGGTGGTACGCCGCGGCGCTGCCCATACCCCCGACTCCGACAACGATTACCTCGTAGCGTTCGCTCATATTCGCCGTGTCAACGGTACCACTGGGCCGCTCATATATCTTTGCGACGCCAAGGCGACGTTTATGTGGATCGCGGCGAGAGACAGTCCATGCACGTCGATCGAGAGCGGCTTCGCCGAGACATCACCGAAACCGGCGCGTTCGGCGCCGTCGAGACCGACGAGGGGCACGGCCGGACCGTGCTGACCGGGAGCGAGGCGGACCGAGACGCCCGCGAGTACCTCGTCGACGCGCTCGAGGCGGCCGGGATGGACGTCCGAGTCGACCCAGTTGGGAACGTCGCCGGACGGTGGGTGCCCGACGGCGTGGACCCCGACACCGGGGCGGTAGCGCTCGGCAGTCACCTCGACTCCGTCCCCCGAGGCGGTATTTTTGACGGCCCTCTCGGCGTGTACGGCGCGCTCGAGGCGGTTCGTGCGATCCGAGCGAGCGACCGCGATCCGGCCCGACCGATCGAGGTCGTCTCCTTCACCGAAGAGGAGGGCGGGCGGTTCGGGATCGGCACCCTCGGTTCGTCGGTCGCGGCCGGGGACCTCTCGGTGGAAGCGGCGCTCTCGCTCGAGGACGACGAGGGGAAGACCCTCGCGGACCGGCTCTCGGCGATCGGCTTCCGCGGCGAGGACCGGGTCGATCCGGCGGGATGGGACGCCTGGCTCGAACTCCACATCGAGCAGGGGACGCGTCTGGAGACGGCGGGTGCATCGGTGGGAATCGTCGGCGCGATCACCGGAATCACGAACTGTCGAGTCGTGATCGAGGGAACGGCCGACCACGCCGGTTCGACGCCCATGGACCAGCGGACCGACGCGCTCGTCGCCGCCGGCGCGTTCGTCCAGCGGGTCAGCGATATCGCCTCGACGGTTGCCGCCGAGCACCCGGCCGCGGTGGCGACCGTCGGGAAGCACGTCGTCGAGCCGAACGTCCGGAACGTGATCCCCGGCCGGGTGACGATGGAACTCGACATCCGCGGGATCTCCCACGAGACGATGGCCGAACTGGTCGACCGGATCCGGACGGCGCTCGACGATGTCGCTCGCGATCAGAGCGTTACGGTGACTCTCGACCGCTTCCGCGACGATGCCCCGACCCAGATGAGCGATCGGTGCGTCGCCGCAGCGACGGGCGCCGCCGCAGCGGCCGACCTCACCGCCGAACAGTTCCACTCGGCCGCGATGCACGACACGGCGAAGGTCGGTCGCGTCACCGACGCCGGGCTGCTGTTCGCGCCCTCGGAAGGCGGTGTCTCGCACTCGCCGCGGGAGTGGACCGACTGGGACGACTGCGCAGCTGCGACCCGAGCGCTCGCCGGTTCGGCGGCGCGACTCGCGGGCGCGGACTCGACCTAACTCGAGGCAGTCGGTTCCGTTGTTCGCCCGCGTCGGGGTCCGATGCGATTCCGTGCCGTTCAGTACGGCTTCGTGAAGTACGGCTCCTCGAAGAGGGTCAACGTCTCGCCGAGGTCCCGCTGCCGCGCCCGCTCGTACACGCGGTTCGCCCACGCGACGTCCTCCATCGGGAGCCCCGGCGAGTAGAACACCGACCGCCCGGTCGTCGACGCGGTGTCGGTCCCGCCGACGATCTCGTGAAGCGTCCGGAGATCGCTCCGTTCGATCGCCCCTTCATCGCCCTCGACGGCCTCCAGAACGGCGTCGTAGACGGCCCAGCCCAGCCCGTCGGCGAACTCGAGCGTGTTCTCCCGCACGTCACAGAAGATCCGGTCGGCGTCGAACGCGTCGAGGCCGATCCGCAGGTCGCCGAGCGGGATCACCAGCGTGTCGTCCGGGAGCCACGAGCCGTCGATCCGCACGGGGGGGTCAGCGGTCGCCGCGACCACCGTCACGTCGGTATCTGTGACCGCCGTTTCGACGTCGCTCATCGGGACGACCGTCGCGTCGAGGTCGTCGTCCATCTCCTCTTCGAACGCCGCCGCCTTGCGCTCTTCGGGGTGATAGACGCGAATCTCATCGAGCGAGTCGAGCGTCGCGTCGAGCGCGAGTGCCGACGTCTGACCGATCACCCCCGGCCCGACGATCGTCGCGACCTCGGCGCGGTCGCCCTGGATCGCGTTCGCCCCGACGGCGGCCACGGCGCCGGTGCGCATCGCGCTTATCACTTGCCCGTCCATCACCGTCAGCGGCGCCCCGCTCTCCGGGTCGTTCAGCGTGATCGTGTGGAGCGAACGAGGGATCCCCCGCTTCGCGAGGTTCTCGACGTTCGACCCGTACCACTTGATCCCGGCCTTGTGGACGTCGCCGCCGACGTACGCCGGCATCGCACTGAACCGACGGTCGGGGCCGCCGCCGAGCCCCTCGGCGTCGGCCAGCGCTCCGGGGAACGTCGTGACGTGACCGTGCATGTGTTGCCCCGGATCGCCCATGAGCACCTGTCCGCGGTCGAAGAGGTCGAAGACGGACCCCATCGCCTCGACGCAGTCGGCCATGTCGACCGCTCCCGCCTCGATTTCGTCCGCCTGGGAAAGGAATCGGATCGCTACCGGTTGTCGTTCGGGCATCGTTCTCGTTGAACGCGGAAAACGATATATCCTTTTCCCCGACCCCCACAGAACTTCCGTATCGGAACTAAGCCGTTACGGGTCCGACCGGTAGACGACCTTCTGATGGGTGTAGAACTCGTACGCCCGGTTTCCCATCTCCTTGGTCGTCTCGGAGGACGACGCCTTCATGCCGCCGAACGGCATCTGGATCTGCGACCCCGTGGTCGAGCCGTTCACCTTGACGACGCCGGCCTCGATCCGGCGCGTGAACTCGCGGGCGGCGGCCATGTCCGAGGTGAACACCCCGGACGAGAGCCCGTAGTCGACGTCGTTGGCGACCGCGATGGCCTCCTCGAAGTCGGCCACCTCGACGATCCCGAGTACGGGCCCGAACACCTCCTCCTGAGCGATCCGCATCTCGGAGTCGACGTCGCCGAACACCGTCGGTTCGATGAAGTACCCGTCCCCGAGATCGGACGGTCGCTGGCCACCGGTGAGCAGCGCCGCCCCCTCGTCGCGCGCGATATCGACGTACTCGAGGTTCGTCTCGTTCTCGTCCGCGGACACGGCCGGGCCCATGTCCGGGTCGTCCATTCCCGGGCCGAGCGAGAGCGCCTCGGCGCGCTCCACGACCGCCCCGGTCATCTCGCTCGCGACGTCCTCATGGACGATGAGACGGCTCGTCGCGGTGCAGGCCTGCCCGCAACCGCCGAACGCGCCGGCGATCGCGGTGTCGGCCGCGGCGTCGAGGTCGGCGTCCGGAAGCACGACCAGCGGGTTCTTTCCCCCCATCTCCGTCTGAATCGGGAGCCCCCGGGCGGCGACCGTCTCGGCGATGTGCTGGCCGGTCGCGGTCGAGCCGGTGAAGGAGACGCCGTCGACCGCCTCGTGGGTCGTCAGCTCGTCGCCGACCGTCGAGCCCGTACCGACGACGAGGTTGACGACGCCGTCGGGGAGTCCGGCCGCCTCGAGGATCTCGACGAGCCGGCGGGCGATCATCGGCGTCTCGGACGACGGCTTAAGAACGACCGCGTTGCCCGTCGCCAGGGCCGTGGCGAGCTTCCAGCTCGGCGTCGCGATCGGGAAGTTCCACGGGGTGATGAGCGAGACCACGCCGAGCGGCTCCCGGACCGTGTACGTGAACGTCTCGGGGTCGTTCGACGGGACCGTGTCGCCGGTCGCCGTGCGGGCTTGGTTCGCGAAGAACCGGAATATCTCCGCGGCCCGCCCGACCTCGCCGCGGCTCGAGGAGATCGGTTTCCCCTCCTCGCGGGTCAGCGTCTCCGCCAGCGAGTCTTTGGCGTCGTCGATCCGATCGGCGACCTCGTACAAGACCGCCTCGCGCTCCACCGGCGGCGTCGCCGCCCACGACGCGCTGGCCGCGTCGGCCGCTCGGACCGCCGCGCGCGCCTGCGCCGGGCTGCCCCCGGGGAACGCGGCGATCGGCTCGCCGGGGTCCGCCGGGTCCCGAACCGTTATTTGGTCGTCGCTTTTCCCCTCGATCCACTCTCCGTCGACGTACTGGTAGGCTGTCGCTGACATGGGTGTCCGTCCGTGATCGAGTGCCCCACAGATCGGTGATCGTGTGGGTCGTAAGTAGCTTACTCACCCCCGTTAATAAAGCGTTGCGTCCCCGCGAGGTGACACGTTTCGTGTCACCGTGCGTCCCTGCTCACTCCGCGTCGTAGTCTCGCATCGTCAACACCGGCACTTCGGCCGTCCGGACCGTCTTCTCGGTGACGCTGCCGATGAGCCGCTCTCGCAGGCCGGTCCGCCCGGCGGTTCCCATCACGATGAGGTCGATATCGTTTTCGACCGCGTAGTCGCCTATCTCTTCGTACGGTATACCCTCCGTCACGGCTGCGACACCTTCCAATCCGCGATCGCGGGCGCGATTGGCGATCTCCGTCGTGATCTCCTCGCCCCAGTCGAGGTGTTCTTGCTGTACTTCCTCGTGACGCATGACCTCCGAGGGAAGCGTCGCGTTGTCCGGTTCAATCGCGTACACCGCGTGCACGGTCGCGTCACAGAGCGACGCGAGATCGATCGCGTGTGACGCCGCGGTGTCCACCACGTCGCTACCGTCCGTCGGAACGAGGATGTCGTCGTACATTGTGTTACCTCAGTTCGAGGTTTCGGTCGAGCCACAAATCAGTGCCGGCGGGGTCGGCCGTCAAGCGGCGCGAGCGGTCAGTCATCATCAGTCGCCACCTCTGTGGCGCCCGATCCGGTCTGCGATTGGTCCGCCTGATCCTTGGGCTGTCTGAGCCAGGTGGCGTCCTCTTGGAACAGCCGCTGGCCGTGTTCCTTGCCGAGCGTGCGAGCGAACACGAACACCGAGACGAGACAGACGACGGCGAACGGCGCCCCGGTGATGATGACCGACGATCGGAGGGCTGACGCGCCGCCGAGCACGACGAGGATGGACGCGATGATCCCTTGGAGCACGCCCCAGAACAGCCGATTGATGCGAGACGGGTTCGCCTTCCCGCCGGTGGTCAGCATACCGACGGCGAGCGTCGAGGAGTCGGCCGACGTGGCGAAGAACGTGACGACGAGGATGAAGAACAGCGCCGTCCAGAGCTCTCCGAGGGGGAGCGCGTCGAACAGGACGAAGCCGGCGACGCCGTCACCGTACTCGCCGATCGGTCCGAGAAGGTCGGCGGCCCCGGAGTGCTGTAGCCAGACCGAGGTGCCGCCGACGACGGAGAACCAGACGATCGAGACGGACGTCATGGCGATGTAGGCCGTGAAGATCACCTCGCGGATGGTGCGTCCCTTGGAGACTCGCGCCAGGAACAGACCGACGAACGGCGCCCACGCGATCCACCACGACCAGTAGAACACGGTCCAGAAGGACGCCCACGCGGCGCCGCCCTCAGTGCCGGCGCCGGAGAAGAGGCTCATCGAGAAGAAGTTGTTCACGTACATCCCCACGGCCGCGACGCCGGTGTTCAACACCGACAGCGTCGGGCCGAGTATCAGCGCGACACCCAGCAGGATCCCCATCACGGTGAGGTTGAAGTCCGAGAGCCGCCGGATGCCGCGGTTGACGCCGGCGAGCAGCGACGCCACGAACACCACCGTGATCCCGACGATCGCGAGGAGCGTCTCGACGTTCCCGAAGGTGAACCCGGTCTGGAGTTCGACGCCGGTGAGCAGCTGCGTGGCAATGAACCCGAGCCCGGTCGCGATTCCACCCAGCGTCGCGACGACGGCGAGGGTGTCGATCGTCTTCCCGATCACGCCGTCCAGTCCGTCTTCACCGAGGATCGGATACAGCACCGTCGACGTCCGGAACGGGGCCCCCTCGCGGTAGACGTAGTAGGCGACCGGGATGCCGATCGCGAGGTAGCCCGCCCACGCGCTGATCCCGTAGTGGAAGATCGCGTACGCGATCGCCGGGACGATCGCCCCGCTCGTCTCCCCCTGGACGCCGTCGAAGAGCGGCGACGGGGTCGCGTAGTGAGTTAGCGCCTCGACCGGGCCGAAGAAGACGATCCCGGCGGAGAGCCCAGCGGAGAAGAACATCGCGAAGTACGAGAAGTAGCTGTACTTCGGGTCCCCATCGCCGAGCTTCAGGCTCCCGTACCGACTGAGCATGAGCCAGAAGCCGATCAGCACGATGAGGAACACCGAGAGCAGGTACAGCCAGGCCAGGCCCTGCCCGAACACCTCGAACGCGGTGTTAATCTGCTGTTGAACCCAGTCCGTCCGCACCGCGGCGAGAGCGATGAAGGCGAGCGTCACCACCGCCCCCATCACGAACGGGATCGGGTCGATCTCATCAACGAACGTTCCAAACGCACTCGTACCTTCGTCTGGCATGGGTGAGCTTCGTTACCATGCTCAAACTGCGAGTATATATATTTTTCTATCAATTATACTCGAGTATTGCGGTGAACTCCGGCTTCGAGCGGTCGGGCGGGCGAGCGTCCGAAGTCGAGCGCCCGACTCGCGTCCGAACTCAAACGCCCGACTCGGGTGCGAGTGCCTAGGGGTCCGGTGATGCGAACTGTTATTATCGTTCGCTAATTTCTCCCAAACGTGACCGACGAGCAACCGATCTTCGACTACGCGGCATCGGCTCCGTGGGCACAGGTGATACGATCGTACGGCGGGGGAGAGGCGGTCGATGACGCGATCAGGGACATGGTCGCGAACGGCCGTACCCGCGACGAGTGCTGGGAGGCGATCTGGGACCACGAGGTGCGACGGTTCGAGCGCGACGCGGGGTTCCGGAGCGACGTGAGAGACGTGTACGAGACCGCGGGTGTGAACCTCCTCAGCGTCACGCCGTGGGTCCACGAGTCGGGGGCGTCCGAGCGCGCCGGCCAGCGTCGGGACCTCGCCCGCTGGCAGGCCCGGTTCGACGCGGCCGACTGGCTCCGGAAGGCGACCTCCCCCGAAGCGGCTCGGTCGATCGCCGCGGACGGCGACGTCGGGGTCGTGTTGAACACCCAGAACGTCGGCGGAGCGATCGACGGTTCCCTCGGGCGGGTCGACGTACTATACAACGAGGGCGTGCGGCTCTTCCAGCTGACGTACAACCACCAGAACCTGGTCGGGACAGGCTGTAACGACCCGTCGCAGGGCGGTCTGTCTGGATTCGGGCGCGACGTCGTCGACCGGATCACGGACCTGGGCGGCGTGGTCGACGTCTCGCACTGCGGGAAGCAGACGACGCTGGACGCGATCGAGTACGCCGACGCCCCGGTGGCGGTCACCCACGCCGCCTGTCAGGAGGTGGCACCGCACTATCGCGGAAAGTCGGACGAAGAGATCGAGGCGATCGCCGACAACGACGGCTATATGGGGATCGTCGCGCTCCCCTGGTTCATCGCGCCGGGCCGTGACGACCCCACGCTGGAGGTGTTCCTCGACCATCTCGAACACGCCGCGTCCATCCTCGGGACCGACCGGATCGGGATCGGGACAGACTTCTTCCCGGCCGATACGCAGTTCCCGGACGAACTACTGACGTACTACAAACAGCACATCATCGACCTCGGTTTCGACCGCGAAAAGGTCGAACAACGCACGATAGCCGACGGAATCGGCGAGTTCGAGACGTACGAAGACTGGCCCGTGGTCCGGCAGGCGCTCGAACGCCGGTTCTCGCCGTCGGCGGTCGACGGAATCCTCGGGGAGAACTTCCTGAACTACTGGGACCGCGCGGTAAACGGCGATCGGTCGCCGAGCGACACCGCGTGACGAACGAGTCGACGAAGGCGGTACCGACGCGCGACCGCCGGGGCGCCGCGGTCGGCTCCCCGATTAACTCTCTAACTCGTTCAGATCGAACCCGGCGCCCTTTTCAGACCCCTCGAACGGGGGCGCGAGGACTCCGTTACCGAACTCGAATATCCGCCGCCAGCGCTCTCGGTCGACCGCGACGCCCTCCTCGACGAACCGTTTAACGCGGTCACCGACGTCCTCGGGCGAGTAGACGCGCTCGAACAGCCCGGCATCTCGGACCGCGTGGTCGGCGACGTGGTTGACGTCGGCAGAGTACCGGGGATGACTCGGATCGACGCAGACGACCACGAACCCCGGCTCGCCGTCCTCGTCGGGATCCGGTTCGACGGACTGCCGCAGGAACCGGTAGAGGAGCCGCGCGTCCGTCGCCTCGTACGGCGTCGACCGAGCCTCGCCGTCGAAGACGGCACGGAACAGCGGTGCTTCCCGCGCGCGGTGGCGATTCTCTCGGACCGCGCGGTCTATCACCGCGTATCCGTTCGACGACGCCGACAGGTTCGTCTCGGCGACCACGGGGCGCGACCCGTCGGGCGTCCCGAAGACGGTCCGGGACCGACCGTCGCCGCCGACGGAGAGCACCAGTGAGACGTATCCGCGCTTGGCCGCCCGGTACGCCAGCGCGCCGAGCAGTTCCTCACCGCTGTCGAGCGCGCAGTCTCTCACGCGAGTGATTCCGGTTCCGTATCGTTCCGCGTGGGCACATGCCAGATCCAGGGCCGGCACAGCCGAGACGAGACACGGGAGTTCCCGTCCGTCGAGGACGGAGATCGGTGACTCACGGTGCTCAATCGTCGGCGTCGTTGCGTCCAACTCGTCCAGCGGGTCGAGCAGGGCTTCGAGCGCGGCGAGCCCAGTCCCGCGGTACGTCTCGGCCCACCACACCGCCCCCGCGTTCGCCCGCGCGGTTCCGGGATCGAACCCGGCCGCTTGGAAGCACTGCTCGGACAGGTCCAGCACCTCTCTGGCGCTCAGGTTCATTGGGTATCCCTCCAATGAGCCGCGCGTTCGGGCTTCGGCGGGTACATCCAGTACTCCTGATCGCAGTCCGACAGCTCCTGCGCCAACGGCGCGCCTTGGAAGAACGTCCCGCGCACCCACCCCTTCGATTTGGGGTGTGCCTTCTGAATCCCCCACATCGCCTTCAGGCAGGCGATGAAATGCAATGGGACGAAGTCGGCGTCGAGGGGGTTCCCGCGGATCTCCGCGTACGGGAGCCCGTGAAGGTTCTGTACCCGCTCGACGACGTACCGGTGTTCCGGGTGTTCCACGAGCAGTTCCGCAACGCTGTCGGCCGGGTCGAACCCGTCGAGGTCCCTGCGTAACGACTGCACGCGCCGGGCGACGTCGGCCGGCAGCTCGTACTCGTCGGGTCCCCGACCGCGCACGCCGAGACGCGGCTCCTCGTTCTCGATCGACCGGTACCAGAAGTGACGGGTCGCGTCCGGCCGGTCGAAGTCGATGTCCAGCGCCCACGCGTACCCCTCGTCGATCTGCGAGCGGAGCGTCGCAACGTCCATCCCGGGAACCACGTCGCTCCGCTCGGAGACGGTGAGCGACTCTTCGAGCCCGTCGCAGACCGCCGGACGGACGTCTAAGAGCAGTGAGTGGAGCACTTCTTGCGTCTCCCGTTGGAGCTCGGTGCCCGCCCACTGACAGACCGCCTCCCAAAAGCGGCCGCCCAGCGAGTCGGCCGCCACCGAGTCGACGTGATCGCTAACTCGCGCGAGCTCGGCAGCGATCGCGTCCTTCGAGGCGAAGAATCGATTCGTACTGCTGTCGTCCTCTTCGAACCAGCGCTGTGTCCGCTCTAACAGCGAACGGAACCGTGCCAAGTCGGAGTCGGAGGGATCGATCGACTTCGCCCGGGCCAAGGCCACCTCCCGGGCCCGGAGCCACGCGTGGAGCTGCTTCGGGTGATTCACGAGGTAGAGGACGATGCCGACACCCGAGGAGTTGCCGGTGCCGAGGTAGCGTTTGATGCCGTCGTCGAGTTCCGGCGCATCGGGGTTCCTCGCCGCTGCGACGTGTTCGGCGAGGTCGTAGCCGAAGACCCGGAGCATGTACGCGGCGAGCATCTGCGACATGTATGGCCGCGACAGCGGGTGATCGTCGTCCAGCGCGCGGAACATCTTCGTCCCGTTCAGGCCGTTCCCGTAGTACCCAGACGAGCGGGTGAGGTAGCCGCCGGCGGCAAGGTGGTCGATGTCGGGCTGGTGACCGGCCGCCAGCGAGTCGACGACGTGGCCGAAAAAACGGGAGCTGCGGTTCGCGCGCGTCCAGATCAACACGTCCGGCGTCGCGCGCCCCTCCATAACGTGCGGAAGCTCTTCGCGCTGTGCGTCCATCATCGCCGGCGATGCCTCCCCTTCACACAGGAACGCCCACAGGTCCCAGTCCTCGGCGATGATCCGATCCGTGTTCTCGCCTTCGGGTGAGTTCCGCGAGAAAACGCCGAACGAGAAGCGGCGCGACGGCGTCTCGATCGCGTACACAACCCGACCGACTCCTTCCTCGTCGAGCGACAGTCGGTCAACGCGTATCTCCCACCCCTCCGTGACCATTTTGTTAACGAGCAACCGTCCGAAACTCAGTCGCGTCTGTTTCAGCGCGCCCAGCCGCTCGGGACGCATCAGCTCCGACGGATCGCGGAGCGATCCCGTCTCAAACGGTGGCACCTGCCGGTCGGTATTCATCGTGTGGATGACACACACACGCTCCGTTACTAATTTCTTCCGGTTCATATGTATCGATCATCCGGAATATGCACCGTGAGGGAGCGGTTCGCCGGCAAAGAAGTATACGAATATGTATGTGTCTACAACTACCGAACAAATCTCTCGGATCAAACGGTGGGTTACCGTTGACAACATATATCATGCTCGGCGCACTTACGATTGCCATGGGACTGGACAAACCGCCAAAACGTTCCGTGAAAACGGCGACAACCGTCTTCGGAATTATCGAATACCTCTTGGAGGCGGGCGGTGCAGGCGTCGGCGAGATCGCCGACGCCCAGGGAATGGCGCGAAGTACGGTTCATAACCACCTCGCGACCCTCTCGAACCTAGAGTACGTCGTGAAGGCGGACGGGACGTACCGGCTGAGTCTCAAGTTCCTGAACCACGGGATGCTCGTCCGAGAAGAGCTCCCGCTGACGCGGGTCGCCCGTCCGGTCATCAAGCAGCTGTCGGCCGAGACGGGCGAGGTCGCGTGGATCGTCGTCGAAGAACACGGGAGGGCGGTGTACCTGCTCAAAGAGACCGGTGAGAACGCGGTCAAGACCCGCGGCTACGTCGGCAAGCGGACCACGATGCACGACATTGCGGCCGGGAAGGCCATCCTCGCGCACCTCCCGGACAAGAAGGTGGCGGACATCATTGAGACCTACGGTCTCCCCCAACGTTCGGAGAACACGATCACCGACGAGGACGTACTGTACAGCGAACTGGAGACGATTCGAGAGCGCGGCTACGCAATTAACAAAGGCGAGACGACGAAGAAGGTCTGGGCGACGGCGAGTCCCATTATGAAACACGACTCCGTCTGCGGCGCCGTCGGCGTCGCGGGACCGAAACATCGCATGAGCGGTGAGCGGTTCACCGACTCGATGCCGGAGAAGGTGCTGGAGGCCGCGGACACGATCGACCTGGAGCTTGAATACCAGTAACCGCCGCGGTCGCTCCCGAGACGACGAGCCGACTTCTGTCGATAATCGTATAAATATCAGATGTTCGAGTATATACCGGACCGTCAGCGTGAGTCCAGCGCGCGGATGAAGAGCGCTATTCGTAGATCGATTTTGCCGATATCCGGCGTTTGAGGACCGGCAACCGCGGACCGTCGCTCTCGTCGAATCGCGGCGTCGCCGATCTCCGCTTCCGCCCGTCTACATCTCTATCCGCCTCCACTCGCACCGAGAGACGATCTCGTCGATCCCAACGTGAGTTTTGTCGATACTCGCGGTGTGGGGTATTGGACCCCGCCCGCGAATCAGCGTGCAGACTGACCGATTCACAATTACAAACGTACGATTGTAAAGTAGGCGACCCGCCGATGAAGTTCGGTATCCGACTCTATTTGACTGGGTAGTGTTCAGATAAGCTTATTCCATGCGAAAGCGAACGATCTCAGCAACTCGTTGGCAGTTTCTGACTTGGCGCTGCTAAAACAGTATGAAAACAGATAGTTCTGTGTTTTATATCTACCAAAGACATGTTCGATACTGTTCCGAGTTCCATGTCGTTCGTATCTGAAATTGAGGCCATGCCTTTCACAGGTTCGGTGAAGTAGAACCGCGCCATCAACGAAAAAGTCGCGTCATCTACGTCGTGTCTTTCGCGGAGTTCCGCAAAAAGTTGATCCGCGATCAGTTTTATGCTTGTTGATCAAACCTTTGTGTGTAGCAGATCGTTTGAGTCGGGATCGACGGCGGCGTGCAGCCAACATTGTTCATTCTTAATCCGAATCACGGTTTTATCAACCGCAACGTGAATCGGGTTCCGATCTGCTTCCGGCTGTAGATCGGCCTTGTGAACCCAACTATGAACGGTAGATCGAACCCGATCGACACCAAATATATCAAAAAACTAAACAGTATTTGAAAGCGATAATATAGGCAAATGAAACTGAATACTGAGCGTCATCAACAGCCTCGGTGTTGTTTCTCGCCCCACGAACTCTACGTTGATCTCGTCTAAAAAACCGCTGAGGCGGTCGTTTTCGGGCACGAATCACTTTGAAAACGCACCGCCTCACTTTTTTATCCATATCTGAACACCGCCGTTACTTCACCTGAAGAGATGCTGCCTCAGTACACAACGCAACGATGCAGTACGCGAACTGCGACCCTCCCGCCGTGAGAAGACCATCCGTGACAGATATCCACTGCTTTCGCGGCGAGAGGCTCAGTCCATGATTTCATTGGCGACAAGAGTGCTTGCAACACTGACAGCGTTCTCAAGGCCGACAGTATACGCAGTTGTATCCGACGCCCCCGAATCCGTGTGGAGAAGCGACTCACGGGCGGATTCGCCCGGCTCTGGTCGGTCATGATTTGACACGCCACGAATGCTGAGATACTGCTCTGTGAGCCCAAACCGGTCGAGGGCCGCTACTGTCCCACTGTCTTCCATCTCCGTTATCAGGTATGGGTCACGCTGCCGCTGACGGACGAACTGCGTGACGTGCTCTGCGACTGCCTGCCCATGCCAAAGTTCATCTGCACACACGTTCGTGCCGACAGCGACTGTTGGCTCTGGCTTGCCTGACACCCCCGCAAGCTGGGCGTCCTCGCTCAGTGACTGGGCCCACGACACGTGGTCTGCATCCAGATCGAAGACCCCCTGATCGCCGGTGTATGGATCCAACTCGACTGGCGTGGCGTTGCTCTCGGTCGGATCGAACCGACATTTATCATCCCAGTCGACGATGCTGTCAGCCACCACTACCGAGCCAATCGGGACCCTTGGCGGCGCGCCGGCAATGCCGACTGACAAAATGAGGCTGTTTTCCAGTGAGAGCTTCTCACTGGCGCATAGCGCTGTTGTTGTTGCGGTGGCTGCTACCTTTCCGACCCCAGTCGGTACGATACCGACCCCGCGCGGATCATATCGGAACGGAGCCGGGACGCCCTTAATCGTGTATTGGTGCGTGAAGTCGTACGCAGCCTCCCAAGGGCCAACTTCTCCATCGATTGGAGCGGCCGAAAGCGCCTCAAATGCTGGGAGTACCACTACGGTCGGCTCAACTGTCATTCGTATCTTTAGCTTAGGATGGCAGGTCGTATGTTGCTATCGCTGGGGGTCCGAACATCTATTTTATTTACCACTCGTAAATAAAATGCTCAAACGATTGTCACAATGGCTCAGCGGGGCGCGCGTTACGGCTTCGGACCACTGGCACGGAGCAAAAACCGCGCTCTTGGCGCGGGTGAAGTAATGGCCACCACATCCCTGTCTACCGCCGTGCTGTCCGTCCTCGCTGTGAGCGGGTTGTGGACCGTGATTTCTCCACGGTACGCATTGAGGCCTCTCAGCAGAAGGGCTACGTAGAACAAAAGCCGGAAGAGTTTGATGTGGATTTATCACTTCTTCTCGCCCCCACAAAGTCACCGAAAACCTCCCGCCAATGATGCGATGCGTCGCTTGGAGTCGCTCCGCGCCGATCTTCGTGGAGAACTCTCCGGCTCCAGTAACGTGAACGAGCTCGACGACGCGTGCCGTGTCGGTGAGACTGGGGGCTGGTGCGGCGACGTACCCGAGGTGATCTTAGGGAGGTGCGCGTGCGCTTAGGTGAATCCCGCGGGTCACGTCCGCGGCGCTCGGATCAAAGTTGTGGCCTTTCGCCT
>Ga0207753_1000085_pt1 | contig 36254 bp, 38 predicted proteins | sample PonA233FremontCA_2_FD_187273 | JGI IMG/M metagenome (GOLD analysis project Ga0207753, IMG submission 187273) | Salt pond sediment microbial community from Fremont, CA, USA - Pond A23 Sediment 3 (SPAdes) | ecosystem: Environmental > Aquatic > Non-marine Saline and Alkaline > Saline | place: USA... | reverse complement strand
CCCCCAGCAGGTGGGCGCCGCACTTTTGCCCGAGTGGCGGAATTGGCAGACGCGACGGATTCAAAATTGTCTGCGAGACCCCGCATAACCGGCGTTTTCAGGCGTTTAGGCAGGGTTCAGTAAGCACGGTGTACACAATTCTGTCACCACCACGGTGTGATCAGCCCCTCTTGACACCGTGGCTTCACTTATTGATCGATCCGGTACGTACTACGCCCAGTTCTATTCCTCAGAGCGCAGTCCGTCACGCAAGCGCTTCTCTCTGCGGACAAAGCGGAAGCGGGAAGCCCGTCAGAAGTTGACGGAGCTTGAGCAAGCGTTCGGAGATGGAACGTTCGACCCGTGGACTGACAACCCCTTCGACTACGAAGCTCCGTCAGACGGCCCGTTAACCGTTGTAGATGCAATCGGACAATTTACCGAAGCGAAGCGCAGGCAGGGGCGTGCGGAACGGACAATCGAATCTTACCAGCAAGTGTGGGGCCTTTTCGCTAATGCGGTTGGCGAAGGAATCAAGTTGTCGACTCTTGCACCTTCTCAAGTCGAGGACTTCATCCACGACCGGTCCGTTTCCGAGTCCACACGCCACAATCGTTGGCGCCACGTTCGCGCAGTGCTCAAGTGGCATGATGTGGAGGTAGTAGAGCGCGTCAATCCACCGAAAGAACCGGACAAACTACCAACTCCCGTCCGGGAAGACGGTCTTTCCGCTCTCATTCGGGCGTTGAAGAAGGACTACCGACGGAAACGACGGAAACGGCAGTGCCAAGCGGGACAAATGATCTGGATGATACCGCTTTTCCGTTTCGTCTTTTACAGCGGTCTCAGAGCCTCAGAAGTGGCTCAACTCAAGTGGAGGCATATAAACCGGGACCGCGAACTCATCCGCATCTTGAAGCAGAAGAATGGTCGTGAGCAGACCATTCCACTCATCAGCAAGGCGGAGGACGCTCTCGACAACGCCCCACAGCCCCGCGAACCGGCTATGTACGTGTTCAGGTCTCCCACTGGCCCAAGAACAGACCGTTCAGAAGACACATTCGCGGATCACATCAGCCGAACATTCTGCAGGGCCCGACGCATGGCAGAGATTGGTCGAAAAACCCTGCACGACTTGCGAGCGGGATACGCGACCGTTCTTGCCGATGCGGGCCTTTCCGCTCACCAGATCAAAGAAGCATGTCGTCACGCCTCAATCTCCACGTCCGAAAAGTACGTGCGCGTAAGTCGCACGCAGCTACGCAAAGACATGGAATCGGCATTCGAATGAGTTGTGCGAGACCGCAACACTTTTGAATAGTCCAACTCGAAACGGCGTGAAATCCTCGACTCGCTCCCCCCTCGGGACTGAACGCACCGCTCTTCCTTGTGGATGAAACTGTCAGATGAAGGGGGCACCTTACAGGGAATTTCGGTCCTGTTTCCATCGCGGTGTAAATACTGGACCGCATCCGGAAGCTTGGCAGCTACCTTTTCGGACGCGGTGGGACCGGGATTGCCTCCTCCCTATTGATGTCGTGGAGGGGTGGGCCACGCGGATTGTCGACTGCAGTCGAATTGAGCACGTCGATTGCTCTCATTGGAATGGAGAGGTCTATGCAGGTGATTGTCGTGAGAGGATCGAGCTTGTACCCGCTTGAGAACGCTGCTCTACTCGCCGGACGGGCCCGGAGAGATCAGTCCCCGATCCTCTGCTGCGCTCAGCACCATCGCCAGTTGGGCGAGCGTAACAGTTGGGTCGGTGCCATTGGCCAAAATCGCCGCTACCTCTTCCAGACACTCCCGGTACTCCTCGGTGAGAGTTGAAGAGCCGGATGGGTCGTGATGGGGATGTCCATTTTCACCCGGGCGTCCGTTCTCACCTGGTTGGTGCTGCAGGTGAGTGACCGGGTGAGCGCTCTCGTTTTCGGGCGTGCGATCTCCTTCGGAGTTGGTCATGGTAGGGTAAGCTTCGTCTATAGAGTGAGGATGCTCAGGGATGTGCTGGGTGCTCCACGCTTCGGCCCACTAGACGGCCCCGCGCTCGGCGAGCGAGGTGTAGCCGATCTCGCCGGTGATGATGAGGTGGTCGTGGAGGGGAATGCCGAGGACCTCGCCCGCCTCGCTGAGCTTTCGGGTCATCTTGATGTCCTCCCGGCTCGGCTCCTGGTTTCCCGACGGGTGGTTGTGGGCGCAGATGACGGCCGAGGCGTTGTCCAGCAGGGCCGGCTGGTAGACATCGCGGGGACTGACGACCGTCCCGCTGAGGCCGCCCTCCGACGTCTTAACGACGGTCTGGACGACGTTGGCGGTGTTCAGGAGGCAGGTGACGAACACCTCGCAGGGCGCCGTCTTGTAGACCTCCTGCCAAAGGAGCCGGCACACTTCATCGGGGGAGGTCACCTGGGTGCGCTCGCCCGGGCCGTAGAAGCGTTTCTCCTCCCGGAGCTGGACGCGAGCTTTGCTGATGGAGTAGTCTTCAAACAGAGTCATAGGTCTATGTCGGTCGCGTAAGGGGCTCGTGAGAGTTGAGGTTGAGCCCCGGCCGGAGCGCCTCGGGCCGGGGCGCTCGGCGCTAGTTGACCGGATGGACATCCTCCTTCATCCACGCGATGAGCGCGGAATACGAGAGGGCTACGATGCCATTCGGCTTTATGACCTGGAAGCGCCGGCAGGCAAACGAGCCGGGCTGACCTATGCCCTTCACAGGGCGGATTGCGACCGGCCTGCCCTGCCGGTTGAGGCGGAGCAGGCAGTTTGATTCTTGATAACGCCCGTGATTCGGCGTTGGCGTCGACGCGACGTCGAGAGAGCGAACAGGGGGTCCTGGTGATCGATATAGCATAGCGCTTGCTATTGAGTTAGTGAGCGCCCGCTTCCGGCCGTCCTCCAAGACAAGTCCGGGAGCGGGCTTCTGTATGTGAGGGTTGATCGTCGGTCTTCGTCGTCGATCGCTCAAATGCTGATGGCAATCACCTCTGTAGGTGGGGCTTGTGAGAGAGAACCGAGAAGGGATCGTCGTACTCAAAGACTGGAGGCGTAAAGCTTGCCGCTACCGTAGGGAGAGTGCTAGCACGCTCGGCAGACGGAAAGCCGCTGGAGATGCGGCATCGCCCTCCCCCAGTATCTTTTCGCTCAGCAGATCAGCTACAGGCAGGCGTTAGATCAGTGACGGAAATTCCTCCGGCGCAGGGGCACCCGAGAGCAGCCCTGCCCGGAGGGATTTTCGGAGCGAGGACAGGCCCAGTAGTACTATCTAGATAGTATAAGAATACCAGGGGGTTCAAAAGACGGCAGTCCCCGGACGAACGGTCGGTAGGTACCCTATTTCGGATGGGAGCCAACTCCTCAACCTTTCCGCTGTGACGACCGCGAAGAGAAAGACTTATGCGCCGTTCTCGGTCAACTGGAGCGAATGACAGATGAGATCATCGATGACTACGAAGATATGCGTTCACCCCGGAAACCCTGAGGCGGCGGGACGCTCGTCAACGAGTGAAGTACGAGCAGCAGAAACGCGCAGCCGACTGGCCCACGCGAGGCTCTAGCTAGGTGTGACAAAAGGGGAGAATGTCGTCAGTGAATGTGACAGGAGGGGAGTTTATTCACGGCAGACGCCGCTGAAGAGGGGCGCCCTTCGCTACCGGGCGGCCTCGCTCCCAATGTGTCACAGCGGTAGGATCGTCCCGATGCGACGACTCATCGTGTTGGCCTCCCTCCTGCTCTGCGGGTGCTCCAACTACTCCACCGTCACCATCCCCGTCGAGAAGTTGACGGTCGTTTCTGCCCCCCTCCGACACGACTCGGGTGGAGCAGATGCCGCTAGCGGAGACGGATGGGACTCGCACCGAGCCCATCGAAATCACGGTGTACGAGGATACCTCCCAGCGGGAGACCGTCGACCTCAGCTGGCTGGAGACCGACCGCTCAAACCCTGATAACTAGACGGTCACCACACGCATCGAGAGCGGCTCCACAACGGTTGAGCAGACTTGGAGACTCCTACAAGTGGGAGCAAGCCCGCTTCTTTTCGGGCCGCACAGCGCTTCAGGGAACCGTCTTTACGCCCCGATGGCGACCGAGCGAGAGGCGATTACCCAGTCGATCGATTGGCCCTGGTACGCAAAGCTCGGGCGGTGTATACAGCTGCTAGAAGCGATGCTGTTTAGCGGCTTCGTCAGCTCATCCATCAACTTTCTAATCTGTTTCTTTTCATCCGTATCTTCGTAGCAGATGATAGTGACTTTAACGTTCAAATCAGGAGGGCTGGTGATTTGCTTCACCTACCCCCGAAGCCTCCCCATTATCGATATTAAATGCAACGTTTTCACCTCTTTCAATACGCGTGATAGAGTACTTTTAGGTTATAAATAATAAATATAAAACTCAAATCACTCATTCTTCCTGTTCTAGAAGTACATTAGCATGCTCACCCAACTCTCCTACCGGAAGGAGGAATACGGCTTGTCCAGCCTCAAGTCTCAAAGTGTCAGCCCGTCCAACTGCCTCAAGGTGATCTTTATCGAGAGTTGCCTCTGTCCTCTCAAATGATGGTCTACGGGTGTCACGCATCTGAGACGATACTCTTAGAGGGACACTGTAGCTTTTGCTGTCAATTTGTAAGGTAGCAGTATCAACCTTGGCAAAGTTCGGGACTACAGACATTGTACGCAGACGCATAAAGACCTGACTGTCGGCTTGGTATAAACCGACTCGACCGCGCCGAATACGCTGACTTCTTTGGTCTGGTTGCTCTTCGATCTCCAGTATACGTACCATACTACATCGCGTGACTGTTTGACCGTCAGACTCTTCTGTCTCACAGGTAGTAATAAGCTGACCGAAGGTTGGTGTAGTGATAATCGAAGTAAGAAAAATGGCTATTACAATTTTTCTCATGACGTAGTTTTATTTTTATGTATTAAATTGTTTGATTTGCTTGTTTCGGTTAAATGTCGCCAGCAGACTCAGCTTGAGTACTAGAAATAATAACAGAGTTAAAAGTCACCGATAAACCATACCTATCGTCTTGTGTTGCAATTAACATGTCAACTGAAGAACGAGTACCTTTCGCCATAACGTCTAGTACTTCAATACTGGAATTATCTCGAAGAGTTCTTTTAAGATCATGACCGACGCTGACAGCAGTACTGGAGTTATGGCTCCACATGATAGCTTCCCCTTTCAGTTCACCCTGAAGCTCCCAGCGGCGGTTGTCAGCTTCTCGATCTAGGACCTGAACTATCTGATCATTCTTTGTAATTGATACATCATTTCCACAACCACAAACAACTGGTAAAATAAACATAAGAATGCAAACACTTAGCTTAAAACGCATTTTGGAATCGACGTTTTACGGACTCAAATGGAAAAATTGGAGACGTTCGGATTACCTCTGTAGGCGGTCAGGGCAGCTTTTCGGCGGGATCATATTGGGCGTTGCTGGCATATTTCTCCTTCTATTGCCGAGCGTACCTACTAATGCACCTTAGTGGTGATTCCTTCACCAATACTTCTATATTGACACGCCCGTAAACCTCGTGACGATCACAAGGTCCAGGGCTAAGCAGCTAGCACAATTTATCTGACGCACATTACTTCCTCTACAGAGTATGAGCAGTCAAGGAAGCTTTGTTCTCGCTATCATCTTAGTGCTGGGCACAGGATGCTCAGGAGGATCCACCTGCCACCCCTTTACGGAGAGTGGAGCAGCCTCCGCAGTCCGGTTTGCCGTCTCGGATAGAGCCGAGGGAAACGGGCACGAGGTGACGCGATATGGACGTGAGGAGATCACTCGGGACAACCCATACATCAGCTCGGACGACAACAAGGACTTGTACTACGTCGATGGTTACGCCGATGTAGACGCTTCATTCGGAGGCAGCGTCCGATTTGGCTACGACGCAACGGTTGAGAAAAAGAACGGTTGTGCCACGGTGACTGATCTCGACTTTCAGCAAGAGAGCGGGTTACGTTAACCTGTGGCATTCGTGGGATCGAGGAGGGGCATCCAGCTCGTGCTTCTGGACCGATACGGTAGTGGGGATCGGATTATCTACGCGTAGGACGTTTCAGCTCGATCTCGATGGCGTACCGTGTCGGGTCGGCGCCGGTCGGCTTGGGCTCACCTCCGTCGATCTCGAAGACGCGGCGCTCGATGACATCCACAGTGTAGAGGCCCTCCCGGTCGTATTCATCGTAGTCAGCAGGGGACAGGGATCCATGCCCGCGATCGTCGCCCGGCAGCCGCCACCGGTCACAGCCGTTGGCGTTGTAGTACTCCTGGAGCTGGTTGATGTGCTCGGACTTCTCAGGGGCAATGTAAGCAGCGTGGGCCCCGCTTTCGGCCTCCACCTCAAAGCGGAGGCCTATCAGGCCGAAGGCCTGACCATTGGAGAGGTCAGAGGGCTCAAGTTCAAGCCGGCCAGCAGGGTCTGATGGCTGCTTGACTTTATCCTGCACCAGCTCAGCGCGGTCGTCGTCGTGTCGAGGCGTATTTTCAGGCCATTCCCGGTCGTCGGAGTCGCTCATAGTGTAGGGGGATGGTGGGAAAAGCAAACGCCCCACCATAGGAGATCTGGAGCGGACACGAAAGCCCTACTCGAAGATCTCACCTACACCCGCCCCGGGAACCCCGGCACCAGCTCTGACGCCTCCATTTCATTCTCTCCGAAGAACCGCAGGGCATCCTCCTCGGTAACGAGCCACACCTCCTCGGCGCCAGCCTCCAGATATAGACCGAGTTTATAGCGCAGTTCCTCGTCGGAGTTGTAGGGGGGCATCACTTCAACGCAGATCTCCGGGGCGACCGTCGGCGGGTCGCCAGTCTTGTCCATCTGCTCCCACCGGCCCGGATTCATCCAGATCACGTCGGGTACCTTTACTCTCTGCTGGGTGGCTACGGGAAAGGACGGCAAGGAGCGGCCTCTAAACTGGTCGAGAGCCTCCATCACGGCGCTCATGCGAAGCGACCGCTGGGTGGAGACAGGCGTGAGGCTGAGCGTGACATGGAGGCCGGAGGGATCAGGTGGGAGAAGTAAAGCGCGACCTCCATAATAAGAGCCAGCACACATATTTCAAACATATTCCTCGTCCTCTCCCCCTCATGCCCGCTCGGCCGCAGGATTCCACATACCGAGCGGCTGAACTCGGAGAACATCGCTCGTGCATCCAGTTGGCCCACGGTCTCTAACACGCATCTGCAGGCCGTTGTGCGGGACAAAACGCCGATCGGGCATAGGAAACCGCCCCTCCCTCCCACCTCGCTTAGAGGGCCGCTGAGTGGATCAGAGAGTGGCGTAAACCCTAAACATTCCAAAAGGTTACGCCTCTCCTCCAAACCGTCCGGCCGCGTGCGCCGACTTACGGCAACAACGGCCAACTGGCCCCCTCGTCTTCAGGGGGCCGTCGGGCCGCTGAAGACGCGCGATTAAGAGTCGTCTCTCGGCGTCTCCAGACCAAATAGGGACGCGTCGTTTACACGCTCCCGGATCGCGCCCCCCGGCAAGCTGGAATCACCCTCCTGGCGGTAGCCCGTCATTAGCGCGGTGGCCGCGTGCTCGATCACGTCGCTCCACCCTTCGACGAACTCCTGCGCTTCCGCCCAGGCCTCTTCCAGCTCGCCGTCGTAGTGAGCTTCCAGCCTTGCTTGTTGAAGGTTGTCAAGGATCGGCTCCTCACCGGACAGCATCGTTTCCACTTCGTCCGCCGTCGCCTCATCTCCATGCATCACGTCCCAGGCGGGACCAGCTAGCATACACACCAGCGGCCGGTGGGTCCGGTGGGGATAGCAATGTACCTCCAATCCTGCTGGATCAATCTCAACGCTCCGTACGCCCTCTTGGCGAACCTCAAAGGCAACGGCATGAGCACACCCGTGCTCGACGTCGCGTCTCAGCTCTTCTTCGGCTTCCGTGAGGTTGGTTAAGTCAATGTGTTCCATTTGGTTGGGTTGTTGTTAGTGTAGAGTGTTCAGTGTAGATGTAGTGAGCCGTCTCAACGGACCACAGAAAGGCCCTGACGTGCTCACTCGGGCTCCTTCTTCTTTTTCCTCTTCACGCTACTGGCGTCGGCGCGGGCCGCTCTTGGCGTTCCCCGCTGGATCGGGCGGCATCGGGTCGCTGCCAGAGCGCATCTCCTCGTACTCTCCAGCGGTCAACTGTGGAATCTCTCGCTGCGCGTGGTAGCGGGCGTCGCGGTCAACGACGGTCTCATCCTTCTCCCGCGTCTCCCTGCCGTAGATCTCGGCAATTTCCTCCGCGTCGGCGTGGGGCTTCTCAACGAGCTCTGCACGGTAGAAGCCGCTCATGAGGCGCGCGACCTCAACGGCCTCCTGAGGAACCGTGCCTTCGGCGATCAGGCCGTCATGTTCGTTGGCCACGGCGTTGAAGTCGTCGCTTTCGACAGACAGGAGGGTTAGGCTGTGGATGAAGGCTGCCTCCAGGCCCTGGAGCATCCAGGCCATAACCTTCGTCTCACGCTCATGCCCCTCACTGTAGTCGGTGGGTCGAAACGTCACCCCGCAGGCGTTTTTCATGCAGTAGCCACCGGGGCCACATGGCTGTCTGCGTTCTTTCCAGTACTCATTGAGTAGTGCCTTGGAGATCTTCTTGACAACCCGGCGCATGCCTGCAAACACCTTGTGGAGTTCACTTAGTGCCTCGCCTGGATTCTCAGCGTACTTCTTCGTCGCCTTGACGAGCTTCAGGTCCTTCTCCGGATCGATACTGCTATCCTCAAACACCTTGTTGGCCTGGGCGATTGAGGCGGGCAAGTAGGCCCCGTACTTGATGGCGTGCTCGACGATCTTCACGAGGATGACCGGTAGGCCGGTCTCATCCGCGACCTCGTACTTGCCCGGGTACTTCTCCCACGGACTGACGTCGACCTTCACCCCGACCGCCGCGAGTTTATCGGCGACTTCTTTCAGGCCGGTCGTGTGGCAAGACTTGATATCGTAGTTGACGAGGCCCTGGATATCGTATGCACGGGCCTTGACGGCGCCGAGCATGCCTTGTGGACCACCGTTCTTGAAGAGGATACGCCCCCCGAAGACTGGCGTATAGGCGTTCTGCACGTACGCTATGCCGTTCTCAACCCGGGTGGTCTGCTGGTTGATCGTCTCCAGTGCAAGTTGGAGGTTGGCCTTCTGTGCCCAGGCCGCCCTCCCTTCCATCTCGGCGAGATTCTCAATGGCTTGCTTAACTTCGCTAACCCGAATGGGCTGCGTGTTTTTTGAGAGGATCCGTAGAGCCCTGTCGATGAGGACCGGATAATCGTTATTGTTGTCGGTTGAGAAGTCCGTTTTCAGCGGCGATGGCAGTGAAGTACGCTGACGCTCTTTCGTGTGAAGATAGTACCGCCTCGAACCTTTACCGAGGCTCGTGAAACGCTCGAAGGCGTCCCGATGGATGCGAAACTGGCGAGCCTTCCCTTGATCATCTTTCGTGGGACGAACGTAGTCGCCGCCCCGCTTCGACTCAATCAACTCCGAGTCTTGCCATACGTCTTTCGTTGAGTGGTACGGCGCGCCCATTTCCTGCTCCATCTTCTCGGCGGGGACAGTGACCCACTCCATGTGCTCCCCCGCGCCGGCTCCGTAGGTCCCTTTCCGGGCGTGACTTAACAAGTGGAGAAAGAGGAGCCGCTCGGCGGGACTTCTCACACGATCATCGAGAAAGCTGCGCTGCTCTACAGTCCCCCGCATTTTCCACTGCTCCCGACTCGGTTCATGACGGGACCTTTTACTACGCTTAGATCCACCCCCGATATCGCCGTCAGACCGCCCAGATGGTTGATTTGTGCCCTCCTGAGAAGAGTCGACCTCACAACCATTGGGGGCGGTGTCCGCTCGGCCGGCTTCATCGGTTCCGGCCCCTGCCCTCCCCGGCTCCTGCGGACCGGTGCCCTCCCGGCCCGCCCGGCGGGTTGGGCCGTCGGCTTTACTAGCGCGCGCAGATTTTTGCTCTAACTCTGATTTTTGCTCTGACTCTGAAGTGTGCCCCGCACCCACCCCATCCCCCGCATGACCTCTCGCCCGCTTGAGCAGCTCGTCAGCGACATGGCGCTGCCAAATCTCGTCCTCCTCCCAGGGGGTCCCGGGTGGAGGCCCCTCCGCCTCAGCCACCGCGTCTGCAGCGTCGTCGTAGCCAATCCCCAACTCTTCGCAGAGCTCGGCGGCGCGGACTGGAACGCGACCGGTCGAAAACTCCCAGTGGTAGCTCTGAGGGGCAATTTGTTCACAACGATAGAGCCCCTCCACGGTGTCGATCTTCGTCAGCGCCACGTTTTCTCTGAGCTCCGGATGTAGCTGCTGCTCAATTTCCCCGGTTCGGCACTGCCTGGGCCCGTATCCCACTTTGCTCGCGGTACCGAGGACTACCTCAACGAAGTTGCGAGGCGGCCTGGGAGCAGCCTCGCAAATCTCCGGCAACAGGATGCTGAGCTTTTCGGCGGTGTCCCGGAGGCTTCTGTGGGATTCGTTGCCGGGAGGATCATCCTCGCTCGCGTTTGATTCCAAATCGTGCTGACCGCCAGCGTGCCGGCGGCCATCGTCATAATGGTCGGTCATAGGCTACGTCTTGTCCTGTTCAAAGGCGTTATGATGTAGTTGGCGCGTTGGCCCGGAGGCTGGCTGTCCTAAGCAGCCGCCCTCCGTGTAGAGTATTTCTTCGCTCGGTCATCAGGCCCCGGCCTCCGGCAAGAGGCCGGGGTTTTCTGTTTTCGGTCTCAAGTAGTGGGAGCATGGAGGCCCCCGCGAATCTTCGTTGGCCGCCCATCGGGCGGGTAGGGTACTGTTTGCAACCATTTGAGTCCTGCGTGCTAACCTTGGAAGTATGCTGATACTGAATCCCCTTTCGTGAACGGCGCGAGGCGGGGCTGCCTCTGCCTTTCAATCCTTTCGGCCGGTGCCTGTAGACGGGCGTCTGTGGCCCTGTGAGAGCCCCCAACTTTGCCACTTCCAACCCCTCTCCATCTTCTATTCGGCGTGTTTGGGGCAGCTGTCGGCACCGTGGGACAAGCCATTCTATCCGTCACGCTTCCCTCGGCGACGCCAACACGAGCGGAAGTTTCCCTGCAATGCCGGTCCACGTTCACGACGGATTTCCTCCTTCTCGCGACGGCTCATAGCAGGCTCTGAGCGGCCCTTTGTGGAGTTGTTGGGGGTGGGCACCTCCGCCCAACCCAACCGGCGGAGCACCCGCTGAGCCTCCTCTGTTGGCGTCTGCACGAGCCAGTAAGGCGTTCCATTGTGCCGGATGCAGGCGGCCTCCGTTCGGCCGTCGGGAAGACTTTCGAGGACGGCATTTTTCTGCCCGGCATCGGCGGTAATGAGTGTGACAGCACCCGGCCGGGAACTGCGCACAAGGCGCATCTCGTCCGGGTCTGCCGCGCGAAGAGCTCTGTGAAGAAAACGGTCGTTATTCATAGTTGAGGGTTGGTGTTGAATGATCGTAGATGCTGAGTAGTCGAAGAACGGATTCATCTGGGTTCGGGCTTATCCGAGTTCCGGCTGATCCTCGAGGATGTCCGGCTGCTCACGGATGCGAAGGTCTTCAGGCCATTCAGACGGATCTCCCCCCTTGCCGCGAAGACCGTGCTCTCGAGCCCAAACCGTACCCATCTGCTTCACGAAAACGGCCGTGTCCTGCGCGCGGCACTGCGCGATGATGTCGCGGACCCAGCCGAGCTTCATCTCGCGGATGTCGTCGATGGGACCGGACTCTCCGCCGACCACGAGCCAGTCGATGCCGCCGAGGTTCAGGTTCGGGAGGGGACCGATGAGCGGCTCGGCCGACACCCATTTCGTGTCAGCCCCACACCGGCGAAGGTCATTGATGCGGTCGGTGGGGCGGTAGCCGCTGCTGTCGATTGGCTGGTCGTTTTCGACCGAGACGCCAGCCCAGATGTGATCGTCCCACGGTAGCGTTGGCCCCATCTCGGCTAGCCGAGTGGCCCGCTTGGTGAGGATTTGGTAGACGTGCCGGTCGACGTCCATCATCACCCGAAAGGCCCGCCGGATTAGTCCCTCCGGCGCCTTCGGGTGAAAGAGATCGCTCATCGAGTTGACGAAGATCTGCCGGGGCTTCTTCCAGGACTTGGGCTTATCCAACTTGTCCTCATGGATCGTGAACTCGAAGCCATTTCGGTAGCGTGGATTGCCCATTTCCCGGTACCTTTCGGCGTCCCGCTCCGCATAACAATTCTTGCAGCCGGGGGAGATTGCCTGGCAGCCGGTCAGGAAATTCCAGGTGTCAGATGTCCATTCTATTTCAGTACTCATGGTGTTTGAGACCGTGAATTAGAAGGTAGTAAGTGAAAAGTGGGGAGAACTTTATCGGGGCGCCTCCCCGAGAGACCGCTTGCAGCTGTGGGCGTCAGACGGCTTCGTTTTCGCCACCCGGTCCATCCTCGGGACCTGAGCCATTGTCGTTGCGCTCCACTGAACATACCTCATCGCCTTCTTCGGAAGGGTCCGAATCTCCACACGTCTTAAAGGGTGACCGGAAGGACCAGTCGGCACCGTGCTCCTCCGCCGCCGAGATCAACGACTTCGTTTCGGCCACGGTCAGGCTCACCCCGGCACCTCCTGGGGGATCGTAGACGATCCAGTCGGTGCTCTTGGAAAACGACGGAGGGGCCTCCTCCCTATCCTTCTTCTCGATGTCGTAGAGGAGCCACTGCACGGCTGCGTCCGGAGCCGCGTCGCTTAGGGCCTGCTCCGTGTCTTTTAGGGTGGCCCGCTCCGCAGGCGTCCCGACCCACAGCTCCGATAGGTCAAAGTCCGAGGCGCGGCCAAGATGGCGGGTGAAGACAACCGGTTGGTGGTCGGTCTTTCGACAGCGGTCGAGGATGGCCTTTATCGCGCCATCGGGCACAACCTCCCCAAACACATCAACGCCCGGGCACACCAGCACACGCTCCGCATCGTTGCCCTGGGCGAGGCCTGTGATCTGGTCGAGACGCCCCGGTTTCAGAACCGCTCCCACCGGATCCTCGTCCGGGGAGACCTCTTCTGGAAGCCCCGCTCCAACCCCGGAGGACGGAACCAGCACCGTCCAGACTTTGGAGGCAACCATGTCGTCGGCGCTGCTGCCGTAGAATCCTTCCTCGCCCTGCTCGGTCTTCTGGGCGAGGTTTTCCACCTCAGCCTGGGTTGGCGGCGAGGAGAGTGCCACAGCCTGCGTCTCGTCGGAAACGTCGACCGAAAAGCTCCCTGTATCGCCATCTCCAATTCCTCCCGTGCCATTGCTGGAGGAATTCTCAGGACAGGCATCGCCAGAGGTGTCGTTATCAGCGGAATTCCCCTCCCCTTTTTTCCCGCTGTCGGTATCCCCTTCCCCCGCATCGCCGCCGTTTTCAGAATCCTCCTCAGAGTCTTTGTCTTCCCTAAAGAGTTCTTCGTGCACCTCTTTCACCTTTTTCCCGGTGATCGAGGAGCCGTGTCGGCGCACGACGGCCGCCCATATCTTGATGACCTGGTCCACAAGGCCCTTGTTGGCCTTCTTATGAAGCGGCCTGGTCCATGCTTTCACTCGGGGGAGGGGAACGTCTCTTACATCTGTAAGACCGCGCTCAGCAATCTCCTCGCGGTTTTCCTCGATGATGTCGTACACGTCGGCGTAGTAGGTCCACTTGCGAAATGCATTTTGGCCAACGCCGAAGGTCGCCTTCGTGTACTCGCCAAGGCTCTCGAAGTCTTTTTCCGTGTAGAGACGATCGTTGATAATCTCTCGGGCAGCACGGGAGAACTCGATCTCGTTCTGTAGATGCTTGTGGATCCTCTTCTCGCATCGCTCGAGCTTCGATTCGGATCCTTTCTCTGCGCGACCGTCAGGAGGGACGGCCCCGCGGTCCTTGCGCTCGGGCCCCTCTTGATCTTCGGTTGCGTCCCGTGACGAGTCCGGCTCGTCGAAGTCGTCTGGGAGTTTCGCTGAACGGGTCCCTGGCTTCGGGGTAGAGCCAGATTCCACAGAATTCGTGCTCGTTGATTCCATACCGAAAACAGAAATTGTTGAATGAGAAGCCTTGAGGTCTTCGGCCCTTAACCCCTCTTCTACTTTCCCGAGTCGCACTCCCTTCAAGAGGAAGGCGCACGCGGACGCAACAGGAGGGCCTCATCGAGGCCGCGTCGACCTCGTGGTAAGCATTTTACGCGGTGCCTTGTGTGTGTTTCAGAAACGCGCCTTGATATTTTCCAAATTGACCCTTACCCTGCATCACGCGGAGTTAAAGCCGGAGGTGCACACCTTAATTTGTACAATCTTCAACTAGACTGTCCATGTCCTCCCCGCTTCCCGAACCAATAAGCAAGGTTCTCGCGGTCGGATACACCGATTATAGCGATTCAACGCTCCGCGTTTATAGGTCCGCCTGGCGCGACTTATTAAAGCATGCCAGCGCTACAGGAAGCCCTGATCGGCAAGAGCAGGAGCTTCCTCCCCCAAAGGCCATCGCCGACTACCTCATCGATCGTAGGGACCTTGCCTGGTCGACCCTCACGAGCCGCCGACAGGCGATCAAGCTGGTTTACGAGGAGCTCTTGGAAGAGGACCCGTTCGAGCACTCAGTTGTGCAGGAGGCCTGGGCTAAGGTTCGCGAGAACGCCCAGAAAGAGCCTGACCGAGTCCCAAAACGCTCTTTGGAAGAGCGAGAGCACTCTTTCGCGAAGATCATCGAACAGGGCCCTTCGCTACTCGGGGATCATCTCAACGACGGGCCTTCCCAAGCGGAGGAAAACCTTCGCTACCTACCCGAGAAAGTCCTCAGTCCGGATGACCTCTCCAAAGACCAGCGTCAACTCATTCCAGAACCGACCTACGACTTGCAGGTGCTCCGCAACCGGGCGCTTCTGCTTCTGGTCGGGATGGCCAATTCGACGCGAAGCTCACTCGTCGGGATTGACCTCGAAGACGTGTATCCACCGGGCAAGATGGGAGATGAAGAGGGTGAAGCCGCCACGCGAGTGTTGCTTTACAACCGGATGGGAGAACCCATCCGTGTCCTTCGACTCGAAAGCATATCCGATATAAAGCTGTGTCCGCACCGGGCACTGGCCGCCTGGATCCTGGCTGCTGACCTCAGGGAAGGACCGCTCTTTCGGTCGTTTACCCCTCATGCGCAGGTCAGCGATAAACGAATCCGTCCACAGACGATCAACCACGTGATCAAGCGCTGCGCTGAGGCGGCTGGACTCAAGGCGGAGAACTGGTCCACGAAGAGTCTCAAGGTTTGAACGGGTAAGGCAATCGGGAAGCGCGTCGTTGGTCGGACCAAGAGGAAAGATACATGTGTGGTGCCCACCAGCAAAGGGCGCGTCACTAACGCATACAATCCCACTCTCAGCATCCGCCCCGGTGATGCGAGACTTTCCTGTGCTTTTGTGCCCCGAGCGGGATGTCTGCGTGTTGCTACGCGTTCTCACAGAGGAAATGCTCCCCCTCCATGGGGACAGAAAGGTCGCTCGTTCGCTCAAAGAGGGGCAAGATGGGCGTATGGATGCCAACCATACCCCCAGCCATTTCCACAGAGGCAATACCCGGGAATAGCTGCCCATTCCTGGTGATATTCCCTGCCCTATCGGCTCTCGGGGAATTGTAGTCTTGAGGGTGTTCTTTAGCTCCCTATCTCCTTTCGTCCTTTGCGCGATCGATCGGGCGTTTCCGGTTCCGGGACGTATTTGAGACGTACTGATCACTCTTCTCATAAGGAGGGGTGCTATGATCGTGGTCTGTTGGTTGACCATGCCCAAGTCCCCTTTCAATCCTCACCCCCCAGTAAGGAGGGGTGCTATGTGCTCGCGTCAAGGACAAGTACGTGTCCGACGACTTTCAATCCTCACCCCCCCAGTAAGGAGGGGTGCTATTGGTTTGGTTTGCGTTGACTGTGGAACCTAATGTAACTTTCAATCCTCACCCCCCCCCAGTAAGGAGGGGTGCTATGAGCCACCACGAGTAGCAATTGGGTATCGTAACACTTTCAATCCTCACCCCCCCAGTAAGGAGGGGTGCTATGTGCGGGCACCGGTCGAACGTCGGCCACGGGTCGGACTTTCAATCCTCACCCCCCCAGTAAGGAGGGGTGCTATGTTGCAGGATCTCGCCCTGGCCCAAACTGGACGCCTTTCAATCCTCACCCCCCCAGTAAGGAGGGGTGCTATCATAAGCGAAATCCCGCCCTGTGGGCAACAGAGCGGCTTTCAATCCTCACCCCCCCAGTAAGGAGGGGTGCTATCTGTGATCTGGCGCGGGATGCGTGACCGGCAAGACTTTCAATCCTCACCCCCCCAGTAAGGAGGGGTGCTATGTCGCATCCGGAGTTTCCGTAGTGCTCGTCCCCCTGCTTTCAATCCTCACCCCCCAGTAAGGAGGGGTGCTATTGCTTTACGACCCGCACGAGCTGCAATTCCGGCTCTTTCAATCCTCACCCCCCCAGTAAGGAGGGGTGCTATACAACGACCTGGGCCGGAATGATTTCATGCTGCACCTTTCAATCCTCACCCCCCCAGTAAGGAGGGGTGCTATGAGCGGTCTTCAAGATCGACTTGGCCCCAGCCGCCTTTCAATCCTCACCCCCCCAGTAAGGAGGGGTGCTATCTGGGCCCGCTCCGCCTCCTCCCCGCCGTTTGGCTTTCAATCCTCACCCCCCCAGTAAGGAGGGGTGCTATTCTCCACAGAGCGCGGTGTCTGTGAGTAGAGGATCTTTCAATCCTCACCCCCCCAGTAAGGAGGGGTGCTATGCGCCCCTGTCGGGAGAACGGGTGCCAGCTAGTCTTTCAATCCTCACCCCCCCAGTAAGGAGGGGTGCTATTGGCATTGCCAGCAGATTACAGGCTCGTGGTGGACTTTCAATCCTCACCCCCCCAGTAAGGAGGGGTGCTATGACGATCCCGACCAGGTCATCCCGTACGAGTGGGTCTTTCAATCCTCACCCCCCCAGTAAGGAGGGGTGCTATAGCACCCACTATAATCTCTTGTGCACCACAGACTTGCAAGCCTGATTTCGCGGACCCTACATCTCGGCACGTATTTCTGGGCGCGAGTGTGTCCCATCATTACTGTACTCCATTCGGCTTCAAACAGTTACAAGGATTCGCACACCCTCCCGGGATTGTCGACTCATTCCGGTTGGCGAACGCATGTTTCCCACAAGGTCGCAGGCTTACACACGACTTGCCGTCCCAACCGATCCGATACGCCAGGCCGTCTCGATCTTCCATGCCCTCTTTCTCACATGTGCCCGTTTTCTTACAGCACCAGCGGGTCGTCGAAGTCCATCGTGTCGTCCTGGCCCCAGGTGTCAATCGTCTCTTCGGTGGGCTGAGCGAGGCGGTACACGCGCAGGCTGTCTTCCTTCTCGTCGATCATGTTCGTGAGCTCATCGACCAGTTCTTCGTATTGCGCTCGGGTGATCGTGCACTCGAAGACGGACTGCTGGACCCGCTGGCCGTAGTTGGTGCAGGCCTGCGCCACGTGTCGGAGGCGACGACGTCCGGCAGCGTCGGTGGTCGAGACGTCGTAGGCTACGAGCACGTCCATGTAGCTGTGCGGGCGTAGAGGATGAAATACGCATTGGCGGCTCCCTCCCACCGGAATGTCCTAAGGGACCTGGTCACGTATGTGCGTGGGGGCGTGATCACCGAAGAAGGTAGGGCACGTACTCGTCGAGGTCGCCCCGAAGGTGCCGGGCCAGGAGGCGGGCCTGGGCGTGCGGAAGTAGTCCGCGTTCGATTTCTTGATCGAGCACGGGGTGTGTGATGGTCTCCTGCTTGCGCTCCTGGTAGGCCACCAGTACCGTTTCGCGTCCCTCGTCATTGAGAAGCACCGCTCCCCCGTCCCGCATCCGAAAGTCGTCGGGCGTAAGCTGGCGCCGGTTCACCAGTGTAAGGGCGAGACGGTCGGCCAGCGGGGCACGAAGCTCCTCCATGAGGTCGAGGCCCAGTGAGGGCCGTCCGGGCCGATCGGTGTGCAGAAATCCCACCTGCGGGTCGAACCCCACGCCCTCGGCGGCGGCCGCGCAGTCATTGCAGAGCAGAGTATAGAGAAACGACAGCACCGCGTTCATGCGGCTGCGCGGCGGGCGGCGCGTCCGCTCCTCAAGCGTAAAGGCGTCCTGCTGCTGCCGCACCTGGTGGGTGAACACGTCGAAGTACGTCTTGGCGGCGGTTCCCTCGTGGCCGCGCAGCCCGTCGAGCGTCGCCTCATCCTCCAGCAGGCGCAGCGTGCCAGCCAGGTCCTGCTTGGCGTCGTCGAGAGCGTCCCCGGCCGTGCCGTTAGTCCGGCGTGCTGCCCGCACCACAAGGCGTCGACTGTTTTTGACCTTCCCGGCCACCACAGCACGCGCAATTTCGCGGGCGGCCTCCAGCTCCTCCGACGCCTCAAACTGCGCCTTCCGCAGCAACACGTTGCCCGTTTGCGGCCCCTCAACGCGGGCCCGGAAGCGACCAGTGCGGGTCATAAACGCGACGGCGCGCCCATCGTCGGCACAGCGCCCCATGAGGGCGGGCGATACCATCACGTTGCCGAAGGCCACAATGGCCCCGAGGTGGTGAAGTGGAATCTGCGCCTCCGTCTGGTCGTCCACCTCCATCCGCACGGTGTCGTGGTCGAGATGCAGGTACGCCCCACCGGTGGTTACGTACAGTGTATTGAGCAGTTGGCGCACGACGCTAGGAAGGATCGAGTTACGAGTTGCGAATTTCGAGGTGCAATTGTCGGGCCGCGACTTGGAGGCGGGATTCTCGTTCCCCCTCATTCTTCGGCGGTGAAGAGGCGGTCAGTCTCGCGGTTCTGGCGGGCCTCAGTGTCGACGGCATCCGGCATACACACCTCTTGAAGCGAGCACGGAGGACAGCGGTCATCGTTGACGGGCGGCGGCATCGTTTGCTCACGGAGCTGTGTACGCACTGCGTTGATGGTCTCGTGGGTGTCGGTCCGCAACGATGGATCGAAGTCTACCTCTTGTCGTCGATTGGAGCCGGTGTGGTAGAGAGCCCCAGCCGGAACGTCGCGGCCCGTCATCTCCTCGAGGCACAGGGCCTGCGCGCAGAGCTGAATCCGACCGGGCTCGTGGCGGCGCGTCGTGCCATGCTTGTACTCAACCGGATACGGCGTACCGTCATGAAACTCCACCACGTCGGCCCGCCCCGTCAGCCCGAGACGGCCGGAATAGAGCGGTAGGGCCCGCTCCACGCGCACGTCGTCCCGAATCTCCGTCTCCGGCTCGTCAGCGCGGCGATGGTCGCGGTTGCCGCGCAGGGTGTAGACGTTTTCCTCGTAGCTCTGCTCGACGTGGATGAGGGCGCACTGCCGCGGACAGTAGGCGTAGTGCTCCAGCGCCGAGAGCATGAGACGGGGCTCGGGAGATGCGTCGGACATCCTATTTGCACTATTACTCCAAGAACACAACCGTCACTTCTCCTCGTACTGCCCGAAATCCTGAAACGTCTCTATTACGCGCCGCGGCGCGTTACCCGAGCACGCGGGATAGCGTCACCCCGTCCGGGAGATCGTCATCGGCAATTAACACGTCGTAGTGGTCAAACTCGCGCGGCGCTTCCACGTCGGCATCCAGTTCCGCTTCGATACGGTCAAAGAGCGTGTGGGCCGGGGCGTTGCCGAGTGGGTTGTCGTGGCTGAACACGTAGAGGCCGCGCAGGGCCATGAAGCCGCGGGAGGCGGAGCGGTCTAGCTCCCAGCCCATCTGCAGCGCCTGCCAGAAGAACTGGAGATCCTCGCGGCCGAAGCCGGTATCCTCCGCCAGCTTGGGGTTGTAGAATCCGTGCCCGCGGTAGAGGCCGTAGGGCACAATGGCCTTTCGGCCCATCTCCGTTTCTTTATCTTCGGCGTCGTCGGCCCGCGTAATCGCGACACGCGTAATCGACACGTCCATTGGCACCACCGGATCGATGGAGCGGGCAAACGTGAGCTGCATTGGGCCCCGCACCTGCCCGGCATTCACGCCCGTCGACATGACGGCCCCGAAGGTGCGGACGTCGTAGAAGTTCTGGCACATCCAGGCTCGCGCCTCGTCAATGTCATCCCGATCGGGGTCGTCGGCATCAAGGTCGAGTTCGTCGTAGGCGCGCCGGTGCTGGTCGTTGAGCACGCCCTGGTGCTGCATGTAAATTTTGTAGTCCTCGTCGTCGCCGACGGAGGCGTCAACGTAGTCGCGGATTTTGCGCTTGACGGCCACGTCGGTCACGAGGCCCTGCATGGTTTCAGGGTCCACTCGGGGCAAGTTGCCGGCATCCGGGTCACCGTTCGGATTGCCGTCCTCCACGTCGAAGAGATAGACGAAATCGTGGCGCTTGTCGGGGTCAAGGTGTACGTCGGACATGGAAAATCGAAAGCGTTGAGCGAATGGGTGTATTGAACAGGCGGGTTTCGTCAGACGATTATGCGGCAGCTTCGGCCATTTCGTCCTCAGCTGTATTCTTGTCGCTCCCTTCGAAACGGGCCTGGCGCTGCTGATAGTAGCCGAGCGCGAAGAGGGCCTGCTGCTGGGCACTCAGCGTGTTGGGGAAGTCGTCGAGCTTCGACATGATCTCGCCCAGTTCCTTCTGGCGGTTGACGCCGAAGCCACGGTCGCTGTCGCTGCGGCGCAGTTTGCCGAGGTGGCTCTGAGCGGTACGAAGGAGGTTACCGAAGACGGAGGCTGGGGCCGTGGAGGCTGTGCCGTAGTAGCGGTCCACCAGCGTCGTATTGGGGGCGATCGCCCGACGCTGGATGTCTTCGAGCACGGCCAGCAGGCGACCACAGTGATAGGCGGGACTGTCGTGATCGGGGTTGAGCATGGGGGTGATGGAGGCGGCGTTGTTGGAGAGGAGAACGAGTTTGAGGAGGGCAGCACGGGGATGCGTGATCGTGTTCTCGCTATCGGCCCGGGCCCGGCGCGTGGCCCGATGCAACAGCGACATGGGCAGAGTCCGGCCCGTGAGAGCGTGCGACAACAACGTCTCAACGGTCTGCGGCGGCAGGTCATCCAGCTCGCGGACGGTGCTGCCGGCCAGGGCGTAGAGGCCGTGGTAGCGCGCCTCGGCGCCGCCGAGACGCATGCGCTCGAAATAGTCGGCCACGTGCTGCTGGATCTCGTCGACAGTGGCCGTCACCCAGCTGCGCACGGCCAGGCGGGAGATGTTGGACGTGAGCGCGGCGGCGTAGAATCGATCAGCCTCAATCTCGCCCGGCGGCGTGCGCCGCTCAGGACTTTTCAGCAGCCCTTCGACCTCTCGTGGATCGGGCTTGGCGAGCATCGACATCGGGTCCACCGTGTCGGGGCCGTCGGTCCAGTAGACCCACGTCACGTCGGCGAGGCGAAGGTGGTGACGGTCGTGGTCCACCAGGTACCGGAATGCCTCCCCGTACATCCGCGCACAGGACTGGCACACCGGCGAAATCTCCGACTGCTTCAGGCCGTGCGACAAAAACGCCTTCTCGTTGCCCGTAATGACATTGACACGGTTCGGGCCCAGCGTAAGCTCCACCGGCTCGGTGCGAACCACGGGTCGATTCTCGCCGCACACCGTGCACTCGGTTGTGAGAGTGCTCTTTTCAGCGGCCTCCGCGTCCTGCCGCTCGATCCAGAACTGTTGGACCGCGGGAATTTGCGTGAGCAGTGTGCCGTCTACGCGCGGAATGATGAGGTCGCCCTTTTTCATGTCGTCAGTCGCCGGGGCGGCCAGCGCGTCGTCCACGTGGCTGTCGAGGAACTGCTGGAAGGCATCGAGGGCGGGATGATCGACAGCCTCGATGCATTCCTGCACCAGCGCCGTGTAGCTCTCGTGGCGCTGCGCCGCCTTCTCCTTCCACTTTTCCTTCTCGTTTCGCGGGAGACCGAGCACGTACGCGGGCTTATCTACAAGAAGGTAGGGGGGCGGACTCCGACCGGATCGACGCCGATATGGCGCCACGAAGTCCGTGGCACTGCGCTTCGTCTGGCCCGTCTCCGTAAAGTCGCGAAACTCGCCGTTCTCGCCCAACTCCAGAATCCAGCGACAGCCTTGCTCTTTATGGTAGGACGGAATCAGTTCATCCCGGATGCGGTCGTGGAAGTCGCGGAGGCGTTCTAAGATCATGGGTCGGCGGGGCCTGCGAGCAGAGGGCGAAAAGCGGCGCTACACGGCGTGACGGGTCTCGTACAGCTCGTGCGGAACGTGCAGCACGCCGTCATCGAGCCGGGCCTGGAAAAAGATCGGCGTGTTTCTGTCGTCGTCGGACTCGTAGTCGAGGTCAAAGAGCATGCGCCCCAGGCCCTCCGAACGGTCGATCGCCGACTCGTCACCGGTGGGCGGCGCAAATTGGGCCGCAAACTCGCGGCAGCCCAGGTACGGCCGGTGAAAACATTGCCCGCGCGCCACTCGGCGGCGAAACTGATCACGGTACTTGGCTGGGTGCTCGTCTTTGCCGTAGCCGACGAGATGCACGTTGGCCTCGATCAGATAGGCCACGTCGCGGAGCGCAAGCGTGTGGCGCTGCGTGTGATCCTGGTCGGCCCGGTACCCGCCGACGCCGTCGTCGTTGGCCCAGCTGCGCGCCGAGCGGGCCGACTGTACGCTGTTGACCTCTGTGCGCAGAATCGACTCGCGCCGGATCGGTTTGAGCACGTGGATGCGCCGCACTCGCCACTCGAACGCCGGCTTCCAGAATATGGCCTCCAGCACGCCGCGGGCAGCGGAGGGCGTCATCACGTCGTACGACACACGCTCCACTTTCATCTCGGGACGTGTGTAGCACGCCCAATCTCCCTGAACGCAGACCTGCAACGGAGAAAAATCGGACATGGCGAACGGTGATCAGTCAGAAATGCCCACACCGGGACCGAACGGCCCCGGTGCAGCGAAAGGAATGCGTGTTGTCACGCACACTCCATTCTTTCAATGCTCTGCCACTTTCAACGGTGTGTGTGTGCGAAAGTGGCAGCTGATACCAGCTTAGCTGCCGCGACGCAGAATGTCAAGGTTTCGTGTATCCGTTTATCACAGAACGAGGGAGTTCATCGACGGACCGTCCGTGTGCAGACCTCGCCCCCCGTCCGTCCCGGTTTTCTCGTGCAGCGTCCCGGCGTCGTAGCCCCCGTCCCACCGCCAGAGGTCGAGATCCTCGGACAGGGGGTGCACGTTACCGTGCTGCCTCGCTTCCTCCATCGCGTGTTCGTAGAGGGTGACGGTGTAGGGTTGGAGGCGGCGCCAGTCCCGGCGGTCCACGAACCCGGCGTGCTCGGCAGCCTCCAGAATGTCGTCCAGAATCCACCAGCCGTCGCCGTAATCCACAACCACCGGGGTCGTGTCATCATCAATGAGCCGGTACTGCTGGGCCACCTGCTCGAACTGGAGCTCGGACCGTAAGCCCTGCACCCCGTCGGGATCCAGCTCACGAGAGTCGTAGAGTTCCTGGAAGTAGCGGCGCGGAGCCGCGGGGTCGTGCAGGTCGAAGTCCGCCTCAGTCCGCAGCAGCCGGCGAGCAATATCACGCCCCGTGCGGTAGGCCCCGGGCGGTGTGCTGCCATCGACGAGCTCGAAGACCGTGACGTGTCCGGCCTCCCGCTCCCCCTCCCGGTTGCACCGTCCGGCGGCCTGCACAATGGAGTCAAGCGGCCCGAGCGCCCGCAGCACCCGCGGAAAGCTGAGGTCGACGCCCGCCTCCACCACCTGCGTGGCGACCAGTCGGATCGGCTCGCCTTCGTTCAACCGACGCCGTACCTCTGCGAGAACCCGTCGCCGGTGGGCCCCGCAGAGGCGGGTGGACAGGTGTAGGACCGAGGGATCGTCGGGCAGTTCGTCGAGCACCGCCGCGGCGTCGTCCTTCGTGTTCAGGATCGCCATTGCCTGCCGGTGGGCGCGGAGGTCGTCCGCCACGTCGGCCCATGACCAGGGCGCGTCCACCTGCACGTCGTACTCGACCCGCCGTAGGTCGTCGTATAGGCCGGCCGGATCGGGAACGATCTCGGTCACGTCGTCCAATCCTTCCGGAAACCCAGGGCGCTCGGTGAGGGCGGGCTGTGTGGCCGTGCAGAGAAGCACCGACGTGCCGTAATGGACCTCCAGTTCTCGGAGTCCGTCGAGCGTCGTTTCCAGAAGCCGCGGCGGCAAGGTCTGCACTTCGTCGAGAACCACCACGCTGTTCGCCAGGCGGTGCAGCTTGCGCAGGCGTCCGTTGTGGTTAGTGAACAGGCTCTCCAGCAACTGCACGGTGGTGGTCACCACGACCGGGGCGTCCCAGTTCTGGGCAGCGAGCCGTCGCCACCGCTCGGGCGGAGCCTCGTCGCCGGGCTCCGCCCCGGTCCGCACGGCGCTGTGGTGCTCCAGTACCACGTCGGCGCCGAAGATCTCACGGTACACGTCCGCGTTCTGCTCGATGATGCTGGTGTAGGGCAGCGCCACAATGACGCGCTCCTTATCATGCAGCAGAGCGTGGCGCAGTCCGAAGCCCATGGCCGAGCGCGTTTTGCCGCCGCCTGTGGGCACGGACATTTTGAAAAAGCCCGGCTGGGTGCCCGCCGAGTCCACCGCAGCCTCGTACACATCTCGCCGGCGCCGGTTGACCTTCGTCGACTCGGCCCCGTCCATCAGGGCCTGCTGGTTTTCCTGAAATTGCGCCCACAGATCCTCGATGGAGGCGTTCACCGTCCGGGCCGCAAAGCGATCGGGATTGAAGTGGCGCTCGGTATCGAGGCAGTCGGCATCCACCAGCGCACTGTGCAGCATGCGCAGCCAGAAGTCGTATCGGCGCCGGGCAGCACCAGGAGTCTCAGCTTCCAGAAGAAAGTCGGGCAATTGATTGCCCCGTAACATCGGGGCGTGCTCGTCGACCATCGGCCGCACGTCTTCCAGAACCTGCTGAATGCGCTTGTCGTCTTTCTTCCTCCGGATGCGATCCTTGAGGCTGTGCTCGCCGGCCTGGTTGGCAAGGCCGCCGTGGTGCCCAGCCACATTGTGGGCCAGCAGGCTCATCTCGTCTGGCACCGCCAGCATGCCCACGCTCGAATGGTCTCGACTCTCGCCCTCGCCCTGCAGGTACGCCTGAATGCCAGCGTCGGCCTTTCCCGCGTCATGCCACCAACCGAGCCAGCGGGCGATCTCCGCCGAATCGAACGGGGCCGCAAAGCCCGACGCCATTTCGGCGACATTATAAGCGTGATCGTAGAGAGACTGTGGACCTCCGCCGTCTCCGGGGGCTGAATGAGCAATAAGGTTTCGCAGCGAATCAGCCATCGATTAAAGAACCTTCGTGGAAGTTCGAATTGCTAGCTGGTGTATTGCTCCCAGACACGTCTAGCCTCCGACGCCACCCTTTGACGAAACCGGTCGGGTCCTTTCACTGTCGCGTCGTTCCCAAAACTGAGAACCCATCGGGCAAGTCCGTCTGGATGGGTCGTGGTGCCAATTAGGTCGTACGTACCGTCCGCACGCTCCATCACTGTGGGACGCTCAGCCCAAAGAGCTTGCCCGTCTCCGCAGGTTGTTGGTTCCGACCGCTGGAGGCGACGTCCCTGCGAGGGGGAAAAGCGTACGTGTACCGATACGGTCTGCGTGCCGGACCTGTGCTGGGAGGCGGCTGCATCGGAAGTACGCATAAAAATCGGGCCCTACTGAGCAATGAGCACGACCAGGGCCACAGCATACAAAAACCGATCAAGCATCCGGACGGTCAGTGTCCGGGGTCGGCCCACAATCCGGAGTGTCATTGTAGCGAGCCGCCACCTGGCGCGCCTCCGCAGCGATGCGTTTGACAAGCGGGGGCGGACCGACCACCTTGACACTTGTCCCCCAAGACTGCACCCACGAGGTCATGTCCTCGAGTCCCTCTACCTCGAAGGAGACGACGAGCCGCCCATTGTCCCGTGTCTCCTCGACGATTTGACTTGAATGGTAGGACTTCTCGCGAAAGTACCGGGCCGCATTCGGCTCCACGAGGAGACGTACTACTTGGGTCTCGCCTCCCAACGCCCCGAACCGTTCGTGGAAGTACAGTTCGGGGTCGAAGTCATCCGGTCGAATCGCTACCTCGTCGGTCAAGATCGTGATCTCCTCGATTCGGCTCAGCGTAAAGTCTCGGGGTGACTCGCGGTAGTGGCAATAGGACACGCACCGCCAAGAGCCACCTGGTGCCGCCATCACCAGCGGGCTGACTGTTCGGGTCGCCGGGGCGTCTGAGGCGTGAGCTGGCTCGTAGTCAATACGGACGGGACGCCTTTGGTTGAGAGCCTCTACGAGCGTGTCGAACACCTCGTCGTCAAAGGTAGAGGCAGTTGGCTCAGTCCCAAAGTGCCACTGCTCACGTAGACGCACCAGGTCGTAGGTGCCACTAGCTTGGTCAAGCCGGTCCAACAGACGTTCAAAGCCTGACTCCAAGGGTTCAGCAAACGGTGTGGGAGCTAAGGCCGCTCGTCCCGCCTCCGCAGCTACTACGAGGGCCAGGGCCTGCTGCTCGGTTAAAGATACGGACGGGCCGTCTACCTCCAACTGTTCGGGTGGCAGGTAGAACACTTTTTCGCGGCCTCTCCGCTGCTCTTTGATTTCAATGCCTCGCTCCCGCAGCGTTTGGAGGTGGCGGCGCACCTGCCGCTTCGAGTCGATGGGGAGCCGTTCGGTGATCTCTGCCTGAGTGAGTGCGTGGCCCTTCCGTAGTAGCTTGAGAAGTTTGTAGCGGGTAGCTCGACTATCGAACTCCATGGAATAGTCGGTCTCGAAATGAAAAATCAGGAGCCGCTTGCCGAAGCTAAGCGAGATTCAGATACCGACTGGACACTCATCGTCCAGAGGCGGAATACTTAAAGATTACCTCTTTACCGTACTGTGCATGGACCAAACCGGGCATTCACTTCCTCATCGTGGAGGCAATCGAAATGAGCCCGTTTTCGGTTAGAGAAGGATGAAGCTTTCAAAAGCTTTTTCAATGTAACGGTGACCCTGCTTCTGAGCAACATGCATGTGCTGCACAGTCACCCTCGTCGTGGAGTGGCCCGTGAGCTCCGCAATGATCTCGATGGGCGTCCCTGCCTCCGCCCGTCCCGTTCCACAGGTGTATCGCATGAAATGAATGCCTGCGACTGTCCACTTTATTGGGTCAACTCCAGCGTAAACTTAGACGGAACGAACTGAGCAACGGTCTCGTGACTGAAGTCATGCTCATTGACTTACCGTGGTGAGTGACGAGGTTGTGTACAGTCGACCGTTAGCTGTACACAGAGCTGTACACAGTCACTGGGAACGAGGAGCGCGACACCTACGCCAACCTTCCGTTCGACGAGGCGGCCTGGCGGGACACCATCGGCATCGACGACGTGCGGACCGAGGCAGGCTACACGACGCTCGAATGCCTCTCGGCCCGCCCCACGCTCGACGTAAACGGCCTCTGGGGCGGCTACACCGGCGAGGGCGCCAAGACGGTGCTTCCGTCGAAGGCCCACGCCAAGCTCTCGATGCGCCTCGTGCCCAAACAGTCGGTCCCCGACATCTACGACAAGCTGGAGGCCCACCTGAAGGCAGACGTGCCAGACACCATGGAGCTTTCCGTGCGACGACTGCACGGGGGCGACCCGGTGCTCGTCGACCCGTCGATCCCGCCCATGCAGGCGGCGAAGGACGCCATGGGCGAGGTGCGCGGCACCGATCCGGTGTTTGTGCGGAACGGCGGTACCATCCCCGTCGTGGCCGATTTTCAGCAGCACCTCGGCCTCGACAGCGTGCTGATGGGCTTTGGCCTCGACGCCGACGCCATCCACTCGCCCAACGAGTCCTTCGGGCTCGATCGGTTTCATCAGGGCATTCAGGCGATCATCCGTTTTCACGACCACTACGCGGGGATGGAGGCCTGAGCGCGCCCGAGTGTGGGAACGAGGGGCCGCCCCTACGAATTGAGCGAAAAGGACTCCGGACGGCTTCTCTCCCCCAGCAGGTGGGCGCCGCACTTTTGCCCGAGTGGCGGAATTGGCAGACGCGACGGATTCAAAATCCGTTGGTGCTTACGCACCGTGAGGGTTCAAGTCCCTCCTCGGGCACACCCTACCAAGTTGCCGTTGAGCGGCGTTCAAGGCAGATTTTCGTAAGCCCCAAGCGGATTTCTCAACCGCCCAAGCTGCCGAATTCGCGCCACTCGGGCACCACCCTGTGTACAAAGCTGTGTACAAACACCGTGACACAGCGAGAATCGGTGCCGCAATCCAGGCACCGACATGGCTTCTCTCTATAAGCGCGACAGCGGCACCTATTACGCTCAGTTCTACGATTCAGAGCGGTCTCCATCCCGTAAGCGGCTCAGCCTCCGTACTTCCACGAAAAGCACAGCACGCCGGAAACTGACGGAACTGGAAGACGCGTTCGTGGAAGGCAAATTTGATCCGTGGGCCAACAACGAGCGTAAGGCTGACCCCTTCAACTACAACCGACCAGAGCCGAGCCGAGATGCTTCCCTCTCAGACGCAATCGAGAAGTTTGCAGAGGCAAAGCGAAAACAGGGACGCTCTGAGCGAACCATTGGCACGTACCGCAACCTCTGGGAGCGATTTGCTGACCGTTTCCGTGAAGGAACGACCCTTTCGGGCGTCTCCCCGTCAGATATCGAAGCGTTCTGCTACGATGATAGCGTAAGTAGCGCCACGCGTCACAAGCGATACCGTCACCTTCACGCGATTCTCAGTTGGGCAGAGGAGGAAGACTTGGTAGCTGAGTCGCCCGTTGAGGACGTATCCGCGCCTCAGAAGGAAGAAAAGCTCCCGACCCCGGTACGCAAGGAGGATCTTCCGAAGCTCTGTTCGGCGGTTGCTAAGCGGTACCGCAAGCTCCGGCGGGAGGGCAACTGCCGCCAAAGGCAGATCATTTGGGCGATCCCCGTTTTCCGGTGGGCGTTCTACACCGGAATGCGAGCCACGGAGATTGGGCGGCTCCGCTGGAAGCACATCGACCGAGAGCGGGGCCTCATTCGGATCACTGAGCAGAAGAACCGGAAGGCTCAGACGATCCCTCTGATATCCCCCGCCGAAGAAGTGCTGCGGAGTGTCCCCCGCACCAACAGTGACTCGGCTTACGTCTTCAGAGCACCGGGAGGCCCAATATCCGAGCGCAACCCCGAAAACTTCGGACAGAGGGCATCGAAGCACTTCTGTAGGGCACGGCGGGATTCAGAGATTGACCGGGAGCTTACTTTCCATGATCTGAGGGCGGGATTCGCTACAGCACTGGCAGACGCCGGAAAGTCGGCTCATGTCATCCGTGAGGCTATGCGGCACGCAAGCTTGGAAATGGCACTCAAGTACGTTAGAGTGTCCCGGCAACGGCTGCATTCAGAAATGGAGTCTGCCTTCAGTTGAGATCTCCTGCTTCTCACCCTTTTGAATCAGGTGCTCTTTGTCTGTGCCGATGGAAACCCGATACTTTGCTCCGATAGCTGCCCTCTTTGTCTCCCTCAGCCTTGCTTCCTGTGGCCTCACAGGTTCAGACAGCGAGATCGGTCTAAAAATCGAATATGAGGCTCGGCATCTCTCCTATGCCGATAGGTGGGACTGGCAACCCGGCGACGATTCAATGCGTGTAGACGTTGCCGTGGACGGTGAGACGATCAAGACGAACGTAGGAGGGCCTACGCTTTCGGGATCAGTTCGGATTGAACGCAACCGTGGAGAAACAGCATATATCACCGCTCTAATTCCGTCCAGAGACAACTGGAACGCAGAATTGGAAGTCAGCTGGGGAGATCAACGGGAGACGGACGAAGGCTACAGCAGTAGCAGCTCGAACCGACCTCCCGGCATCCGCGTGCCCCTCAACGAGTAGCCCCTTGAGCCTAATTCCAGTCGAACTTTCTCGATAAACTTTAAACTTCACACACCCTTAAATGAAGTACGTAAAATATCTTACTGTAGCGGTTTTTTTGATAGCCGGATGTAGTTCATCTGGTAGTAATAGTTCTAAGCAAGATGTATTATATAGAGTGGGGGCTATTGATGGCTGGAGGCAAGGAGATAGTCTCGAAGTTGAATACGTAACAGGATACGACTCTGATAGAAACGCTTACAAATACGAAAAAGAAGTAGTTACGGAACCCGAATTTTCAACCAGTGAATCGGTTGACTTAAGCCAAAGTGATATTGGTGTTTGCATCAGGGCGCAGTTCATTAGTTCTCGATTCTTTGAAGAAAACTCTCAAGCATCAGCCGTCTTAAGGATGGAATTGAGGGCGGAAGATCAATCAGTTGACAACCAGTTTGACATGGGGGATGGAGGTGTAGACCAGGCATCAGTTTGTATAGACGGTGAAGCAGACGAATGAACTGTACCCAGCGCCTCTATCACTTTCCCCCCTCTACCTCCAGCCGTGTAGGATAACCAAGATCCTCACACCGCTGGTTGACAGCCTCTTGGATAAGGGGAATGTGGTATCCCTCCGTGGGCGTATTGAATTTTACGAGGAAGCCATCGTACAGGTACAGCATAATCTCCCAGGGGGGCACCTCATATTCCCTCTCTACCTCTTGTGCCAACTCCAACGCCGGGGTTAGAAGCAGCATCTCCCGTGCCTGCGCAAGTTGGCTCAGCACGCTCCGCTCCGGGCTATCGTCGTCGATACTTTCGGTGCTGATCGGGTTGCCGTAGCAGTCCGTTGCTCCGCCGTTTACTCGGATCTCTTCAAGCTTCGCCTCACGTTTCTCCAGAAGCTCGGTGATAACCGGATGACTGAGGAATCTGCTTTGCGCCTCAGCGTCCATCGGGCGCCCTTCTTTCGCGGCGGCATAGGCCATTCTACCCTTGATTGTGCTCCGCTTACCTCCGTACACGGTAGCGTAAGACCCTTTCTTCAAGGGTGCCTTGATCTCGATCCCTGTACGATCTTTCAGGCTATCCCAGATGCTCTCTTCACTTCTTAGCTGCTCCAGTGCACTTTCTACTCCCCAATCTTTCGCGGCAATCGCCAACTGGGCACTCGACAGATCAAGCTTTACCCAGTCCTGAGTGAGCTTGTCCCGTACGTCACTGTTCAGGTTCTGGAGGCCACTTCGAGAGGTTGTGAGACGTACCGTGTTCTCAGAAAAGCGATAGAAAGGCATCGGCTGCTCCTCAATCCGGCAGAGATTGACGAAGGTTTGCACACGTCCTGTCCCTTCGATCTTTTTCGCCTCAGCCTTAGCCTCCGGCATATGCTTTAGGAGACCGTAGTAGTTGCCTGGATACCTGTCATGGAGATACCTTCTCCACTTCCTTCCATCCGAGCAACGAGGCTCTGAGGCACAGCAGGCGCGTATACGGTCCCGCCTCAATTCGTGCCTGCGCTTTGCGGTGTGCTTCTTCCCAGTAAAGAAGTCAACCAGATCGGCATCCCGCCGATCTGATTTCTGATCTTCCCGCCACGCTTCTTCGAGACTGGGATCCACTCCGGTATCCTTCACTACACGGGCGTGCCCGTTGCTGTGATAGCCGGTCCAGTCAAAGTCGGAGACGACCTGATCCCGGTACATCTTCAGAATGCGGCGTGTCCGAAGGTTTCTGCCGTAATCTTGGACGTGCTTCCCGTAGCACCGGGCCACTTTTTTCCAGGGGATCACGGGCTGTCCTTTACCCCAGTGCTCCCCGTCGTCTCGGTTGGGGGTGTTCATCACGTACAGGAAGAACGCCCTGTGCCCATCGTGCTGCCTCAGAATCGGATATGTCTGCATCGTCTGCTCTCTCACCTCCCTGGAAACAAGGCGGGGTAGAGACGCTGGCAGGTCAATTTCGGCGTCCTTTGCCTGATTTGCTCTTCTTTCTGTCTCTATCCAGCGGTCACCTCTTGAATCGCCGTTCTGAGGCGCTGAGGGGCGATTTTTCGCATCACAGAGAGACGCCTGTACTATACAATGCCCTGAGGCCTTCGGTCTCCTGTCCGGTTCCCTTCTTCCCCCCTTGTCTCCGGTTTCTCCGGTGTCTGGTGGTCGACTTTGGCGTTCAATTGTGCTTTTGCTGCCGCTTCGCTTCGGGGGGTCTTCCTGCTTGCCTTCAAACGTCTCTGATACGCTTTCATCGTCCATTAGAATCTCGCGGTCCTGTTCGCCTGTGGTGTCCGACATGATCCTGAGCGCGTCTATTGGTGTGCTGAGAGTCGCCGCGTCCTCTTCGCCCCTTACAACGTGTAAATTCGTAAACCTGTTTCCTTTTTGGGTACAAAATACCCACTATGGGCACCTCAGACGGTCGATTCATCCTAAGCTCATAGGGCAGCGCCTTCATCCTACCTGGAAAGAGAGGGCACTGAGACACCTGTTGAGTAGGCGCACAATCGCCCTTCTCTGCTCAGGTGTCAAAGGTTTGACATTGCCGAAGCTACGTCTCACACCTCCACAGCGCCTCTAATCGGCGGCTGAGCGGGGAAAGCAGGTTATTGACCTGCCGAGGAGCTTTAGACGATCGGCGTCTGTATTTGACAGACGAAATAGTGTGAACCCCAGCCTGCGAAGTGCGGAGCCGAACGACGGAATATTCAGCTACGGCGGCTCGGGGCGTAATTGAAAGGCGGGCGGACTGGAGAAGGACAGCCGAATCCTCAGTTGGCGGCTCGCAAAACCCAGCTACCAGAGACAGGGGCGAACGTGAGATTTCCCCTCTGTCAATCGTGGCGGCTCGGGACGACTCGGGAAGATAGGCGAACTGGAGAGGGACAGCCAAACCGCCCCAGTTGGTGCCCCCGGCGCGTTGCTGTCAGGATCCCCCAAACAGACTTCACACAATCACCGTTCAGTGAAAATCTTGCGGGGGTGGGCCTACCCAGGAGACACCAACCGCGCTGAACATTTTCCCGGTCTCTGAGAACGTGTATAGCCTTGGGTCGTGTATTGCGCCTGCGCTCGTTCGTGTAGCCCTATGATCTCGACTCTGAGACACAGGTGAACTCGGGTTGCCGACGTGGTGGCGGGCAGGGGAGTGGAGCCGTGCCCGCAGTTGGCTTATGGTCATTTCATCCCCCCTCCTACGTGGAACGCGTATGGGGTCAACCGGTGTGATAGAGCACGTTATTTCTCGCACAAAGGCACCGATGCTTGCTGTGTACAGACTGTACACAGGGATGACGGGTTGGGAGATCACAGACCTGGAAATGTGCCTTTGAACCCTGCTGAACCGGCTTCAATGACTGCCCGGAGGAATTCAAAATCCGTTGTCCGCAAGGACGTGAGGGTTCAAGTCCCTCCTCGGGCACCCTCCTCTCAGTAACGAAAAACGCCCCTGATCGGCGCTGACGGCCGGTTCAGGGGCGTTTTCTTTTTCGGGACTGCGACGACTGAATCGCACGGAGATGCACCGAAAAGAAAGAAAATGGTCAGTATGTGGTCAGCCGCTGACCAACAAAGCGAGGCCCCTCCCTCCTCGTCACGATCCGAACGTTTCCTCCATCGCCCGATCGAGCGTTTCCGGAGCGAGATGACCGTATTTCTCGGTGACGGTACTGTCGGAGTGGAGGGCGGGCGGCCGCCGATGAACTGAACGGACCCAGCGCCAATTGACGAGGGTTAGGATCACTGCGAGCTGCAGAGAGGGGAATCGGCGGGAAACAGTCCTGCGTGGCGGTGCACGCTCCTGAAGAGGTGGATTTGTGAAATTCAGTCGCCAGACGCCCGCACAATTGAACTTTGCCGCATTCGACCGATAGCGAGGGTGTTTACGCGGACACGTTCCTGTGTCCCGAACTGCCGTTTTTCACCGATCAACGTTCTCTTGCCATGGCCACGACCGACCGAGGCGCTTCCAACAAATCTGAGTCCGAGCGTCCGCCGTCCACCGACGAGGCGTCGGCCGACAGTCGGGTCGTCACCGATACGGAGCGAGAGGACCTGATCGAGGACGCCGAGGCGTTCCGCGCGTCGCACGAGAGGACGTTCCAGCTCCTCTCCGGAGGCGACAACTAACAGCCATGGACGTCGTCTGGCTGGATGCCGAGACGGTCACGGAGCTGAATCGAGTGGCACTCGAAGAGGGCGAGACGCATGCCCTGAATCCAGGAAGCGACCTGGACGGAGCGCTGAATCGGCCCAAGAGGTACTTCCACTACCAGGGCGTCCGTTCTCTGTACGAGATCGCGTCCCTCTATGCCGTCGCCCTCGTGGAGCCCTTCCAGGACGGCAACAAGCGAACGGCACTGCTGACCATTCGCGCCTTTCTCCGTGCCCACAACATGGACTTCGACTACGGGTCCTACGACGAGCAGGCTGCGGAACTCATGACCGGCATCGCCACCGGCGACGTCGATCGTGACGAGCTCGTCGACTGGATTCGGTTGAACACCACGGGAGGAACCTGAGTCGTACGCGGATGCCGGCGCACAATCTCTACCGTGGGGCCCGGCGGCATCCTGCTGCTGGTGGTGCTCGCCTCCAGGAGTGACACGGAAAGTGGTGCTCCCGCGCTTCCCCTGCTGGAGCCGCTTCGGGGCCCGCGCCTCCCTCCCGGCGTTCAGCGGGGTTGCCACGCCCGAATCATTTCCCACCGCAGGTGGGGCAAGGAAGGGGGAGCCCACGAAGAAGAGAGCCGGTCATGAAGAGGCGTTCGGCAGCGGTTCGATCTCGACGGCCCCACCGGACTGGAACTCGACGTAGAGGGAGAACCCCCAGAGAAGATCGGTGCCCACGAGGGGCGAAGGCGCCTCCGCGACGATAATCTCGTGGGCGTCCTCTTCGAGGATCGCATAGCCGAGATACGTGGGAATTGATTTTACGCTGCCGTCCGCAAGAATCACGTTCTCTTCTCCAAATTCCCGGAGGCCCATTGCTTCGATCCAGTCAGACGGGAGGGCCAGTCCGCCGTTGTAGCCGGTGTCGATCACCCCTTCCACAGAACGGGCGCCCTCCAGGCCGCGGACTTCGAGTGCCAGTGCAGGTTCCCCATCAGAGGTGAAAAAGCCAGTCGTCATTCGGACTCTGCCCTCCGGAGACGACCGCCGAAATGGTGAGTAATGCGACTGCCAACCCGACGGAACCAGATCCGCCCCTCGGCGTCCGGGTGGCGCTCCAACAGGCGCTTAGCAGCGGCAGCCTGATTGGAATCGACCTCGAAGTCTTCGGAGTCGACGTCGATGGCGATGTACTTTTGGGGGTCTTCGTCTTCGACCTGACGTTGCACCACCCGTTTGAAGATGTCCTCTCCGCGCTCGGCGAGTTCTGACGTCTCTTCAGACATGGGATCATGGAGGATTATAGGCAAGGGCCGGATTTCCCCTTACGCCACCGCTTTCGTTTCTTTCCCGCATGGGCTTGAATGGAGACGAAGAGGCAATACTGGGGCTAAGAAGCCCGGATCCGGCACCCGAAAAACTGACCGGTTCAGGGGTCCGAATCGACCACTTTGGTCAGTATACGGTCAGCCGTTTTTTGAGAATCTCCGCTTATAGACGCTGAGGCCCGATTATTGCCTTGGCGGAAACGCATTCAAAATCGGTTGTCCGCAAGGACGTGAGGGTTCAAGTCCCTCCTCGGGCACCCCCATTTTCCCCTTGATCGGTCTCTGGGCGCCGCTCCTCGAAGACCTTTCCGATGTTTCCTTCCCCCGAAGCGGCTTGGAAACCCGCCGGTTCCGCCCCAAAATCAGCATCGGCGGCCTCAACTGTGAACGCTGTCTCAGTCCCAAGCGTCCCGGCCCTCACACAAAAACCCCGCTACAGATGACCATAGCGCGGGTCGGGACAGCAACGACGTCTTGCCTCAGCAGCAGACTCGGCCTGGCGAGGGCATCCTATTGCAAACAGAAGACGAGCGCTCACGGGAACTGTTACAACAGGAGAAATGAGGGACCAAGGGCGAAACGCACAGGGCCAGAGGAGCCGTCCCGCTGGGCCCACATCCTTCCGGCAAACGGACTGTCACTCTCGCCCCTGCGGGATGAGAAATGCACCGGCCTGGCAGCCAAGCTCGCCTCCTCTTTTCAAGCGCTGCGCCGCTGCGATAGAACAGAGAGGGCCCCCTGTGACCGGTCGGTGTCCGTCGCGCGATCGCGTGAGGAGCCCCCTCCGCCCCAAACCTTTCCCTTGACCGCGGGTAGGACGACACCACAGTACGATGGCGCCTCGTTCCCTTCTTCTCTCGGCGCGTCGTTCATTACGACCGGGTCTTCCTCTGGTGCTTTGTGACTGATGGCCTCTTCTTCGTCCGCCACGTCTCCTCCCCCCACGGATGATGAATCGCCCCGGGACCCGTCTCAACTCCGCACCGCCGGCTCCACTCGCAACATTGTGGTGTCCCTCCTGCTGAGCGCCCTGGTGCTGGCCGCGGTCGGGGCCCTCACCTTCGACGCCACTGCCTTCGGCCGCCTCCTCCAGCACCTC